>OJNI01000683.1_pt1 | contig 21940 bp, 18 predicted proteins | sample 1597441 | NCBI WGS metagenome assembly OJNI01 (sample SAMEA2452131, study PRJEB22498) | human gut metagenome | reverse complement strand
TTAAATACGACAAATTTAAATACAAACTTCATTAATAATTTAAGTACTACATGGTCAAATAAGTTAGTAACTACAACATGGAAAGTAGGTGGTGGTTTACTAATTGATATAATAAGGCAAATCCCAAGTATGAGTTATCAAAATGAAATAACAACCCCAGCATCAACAACGACATATAATGCCAAAATAGGATTAATGTATGTATCAGATTATGGATTTGCAACAGACCCAAGTGCATGGACGTTAACTTTGGAAAACTATAATAATACTACGGCAATAAATAGCAATTGGATGTATATTGGTCATGATGAATGGACAATAACACGTGATTCAGATGGTCCAGATTCAGAATTTCGTATTGATAAATCCGGAATCGTATCTTCAGACCTTGGAACATATAACTCTAATGGAGTAAGACCTGTCTTTAATTTAGAGTCTTCAGTTACTTACGTCAGTGGTGATGGCACACAAAGTTCACCAATCCGCATAAATTAAACCAAAGTAAAAGGTCTCGATTGAGACCTTTTTAGTTTTTATGTCTTTGCATAAATTGTTCTAATGCCATTTCAAATTCATTTTTATCATTTAAACTTACTAGATATTCTTCATTATTTATAATATTTATTTTTCTTATACAAAATGTTCCAATATCTCCTTCAAGAGTTAGGTATACGTATTTTACACCATCAATTAAGAATTCATCTGTAATAATATAATCTCTTCCATCATCTAAAGTAATTATTTCTAGTTCTTCCATTATCTTGAACCTCCATCTCTAGTGCCTGCATCATTTAGTTTTGAAAGTAAGCTAGCTACTTCTTCTTCACTTTTATCTTCTTTAGCATAAGCTTTAATAACTTTATCCATAAGGTCTTCATATTCTTCTAAAGTAATATTTTTACTATCTAAATAATCTTGAAAAGAACTATGTAGGGCACTTTTTATTTCATCTTCACTGTAAGATGCTGGGTTACTAGCAATAATTCTTGACATTTTTGAAAATAATTCATTCATATAACTTTCTTTTTCATATTCATTTAAAGCTCTAAAGCAACCATAAATTCTTGTATCAATATCATATTCTTTATTACTATTAAGTACATCACTAGCAACATTATCCATTTGATACCACCAGTAAGGGCGTTGTTCATTTTTATTATAACCAGCTATTTCTGTGTTTTCTGTTACAGCAGCAGCTAATTCATTTTTAATTTCTTTAGCATTTTCTCCAACTTCCATCGCTTCATGAAGTTCATGAATACCTACAGTTAAACCAGCAGATAAAGCCACTAAAATAATTGTTTTTGTAGCTATTTCTTTAATACCCATCGCTTTTTTCTTTTTAGTCCTTCTATTTTTTACCATTGGTCTATTAACACTTAAGTTATAAGCGTTTTCATCTCTAGTTACTTTTCTTGTTCCATCACTATTAAACATTCTATTAACAGTATAATCTAAATCTTGAACATTATCATTCATATATATACCTTCTTCCTATTATTATTTTACCTTAAAAATTTAAATATGGCAATATTTTTTGAAAAAATTGACAACTGTTATTGCATTGTAATTTTAAATTTGGTATAATTTATGAAGAATAGGTTGGTGAGACGAATTGTGAGCTTAAGTGTTATCGATAAATATGTAGTAAAAAAAGAAAAAGACCTACTTGAGTACGCAAAGATACTAGAATCAATAATAAGTATTGATGATAATAAAATGTGGCAAAACAAAAAAGAATTTGCTCTTTATGCCAAAGAAATAATTGAAATTTATGCTGATACATATTACTTTCAAAACAACAAACATAAAGACAATCCGATAGAATATTCCAATGATAATATTAATTTTGTATTAAAATCTATTATTGAATATTGTCGTGTTCATGATAAAATGGGACTAATTAGAACATGGAAGAATGAAACATTTTTACTTTCTGTCATAATTTGTACAGCTTGTTATGTAGATTTTGCAAGTAACGTAGTAGATGGTGATTATCAAGATACTAAAAATAAGTTTAAATATTTATTAAGTTATTTAAGAAAAACAAAGTTATTAAATGTTAAAGATAATAAATACTTTATAAATGATTTATTTGAAGCAGTTAAGAAAAATGCTAGTGAAGATAAGAAGATTTTGGTAGGGCTTGAAAGTGATAACTATCGTAATGAATATAAAATGATTAGTAATAATCCTACTTATTATGAAGTTAAGTTTAGTTATGAAATACCAGGTTTAGAAGAATTTGATGAATCTTTAGTAAGTGGTGTTTTAAAAGATTATGAAACTAAAATAAAAGAAATATCATATGACTTACTAGCAAGTAGAGTATTAACAGAACTAATAAGTAATAAAGATATGGATAAATATGTTATCCGTATTGATAAAGGTCTTAAAAAAGCTGGTTTAATTAGATTATTTGATAATAAGTATTTAAAAGAATTTGTTAAAATACTAATTCCCTATGAAGAAGAAGTAAAATATCAAAGTATAATAAATGCTTATAAAGAAATAGGAATGAGTTTTATATATGATTATGATGATATAGAAAATGTAAATCCAACAATCTTTGTAGATGATACGGAACTATTAGTAAATAAAGAATTTATTAATAACAATTTAGACAATAATATGAGTTTTGATAAAATGAACATAAAACTTGTTGTAAAAATTAAGGAGGAATAAAAATGAGTGTGTATGGTGAATTTTTTACAAAATTTATGGAACCATTATTTGAAGGTTTCGTAAGTATTTTTAAAGGGTTAGGTTCAGGGTTATTTCAAATGTTTAATATTGTAAATTATATTACAGTAATAAATGATTATAAGAGTGATTTAACAGGTATTGGTTTAGTAATAATGATTTTTTCAATTATTTTCTTAGTAGCAATATTTGCTTTAATAGTATTCTTAATTTATAAATCAATTAGAGTTTATGTAAGATACAGAAGAAATGTTAAAAAAGAAGATATGTTAATTGAAGAAATAGACTCTTTAAATAATGAAATATTTAAGTTAAAAAGACAAAATGCTAAAATTAGTGAACTTACTAATGAAAATGGTGAAATTGAATATAACGAAGATGGAACTGTTAAAAATGAACTTAAAGAAGGAGAAAGTAGATTCTTTAAACTTAGTAATGTTGATGCTAAATATGAAAATATGACACCAGAAGAAATTCATAATACATTTACACTAGAAGAATTCTGTGACCAATTTAGAAATTATTCAGCATCTAAATTACATTTATATTATGATATTAATTTAATACGTTTATTTATTGCATCATTTGCCTCAAATAAATTAATTATTCTCGAAGGTATTTCTGGTACTGGGAAAACATCACTAGCATATGCTTTTGGTTCATTTGTAGATAATGAAACAACTGTAGCAAGTGTTCAACCATCATGGAGAGATTCAACAGAAATATTTGGGTATTTCAACGAATTTACAAAGAAATTTAATGAAACTGAAATACTAGAAAAAATGTATGAAGCTGAATATAGTGATCAAGTATATATTACCTTACTAGATGAAATGAATATTTCTCGTGTTGAATATTACTTTGCCGAAATGTTATCTATTCTAGAACTTCCAAATAAAAAAGACTGGGTTGTGGAATTAGTTCCAAATGTTTGGCCTGGCGACCCTAAAAAGTTACAAGATGGAAAATTAAAAATTCCTGAAAATATGTGGTATATTGGTACAATCAACAATGATGACTCAACATTCATGATTACTGATAAGGTTTACGATAGAGCAATGCCAATTGCAATCGATGATAAATGTGAAGTATTTGAAGCACCAGAAACTGATAAAGTTAAAACAAGCTTTAAGTATTTAGATAGTTTATTTGAAAAATCAAGTGAAGAACATCCAGTTAAAGCAGAAAACTTAGAAAAGATTGCTCAACTAGATAGATATGTAATTGACCACTTTAGACTTGCTTTTGGTAACAGAATTGTTAAACAACTAAAAGACTTCGTTCCAGCATTTGTAGCATGTGGTGGAGATGAAGTAGCAGGTATTGATTACCTTATAGCTCACAAGATTTTAAGAAAATTTGAACAATTAAATCTAGCATATATTAAAGATGAAATAGATGGACTAGTTAATTACTTAGAAAAATTATTTGGAGCAGGTAAAACTCCAGAATGTAAAGCATATTTACTTCGTCTTAAGAAAACAATTTAGGTGATATTTATGGATATTGTAGAATACCTAAATAGTATAAATAAAGATAACGCTAACAAATTTATCGCATCAACATCATCAAACATTACTGTTAAACGTGATATTGATGCACGTGTTAGTGACACATCATGGATAGATATGGTAGAAGAATGTATACCATATCTTGATAATATCATAAGAAATCCAAGAAGATTTATTGTTCAAGAAGAAAATATTGTACCAATCGAAAAAGCCAAAGTTGTAACAGAAGAATCAATTAGGCATCTTGCCCAACATACAAGTATGATACAAGAAGTACAAGAAGATGGAACAGTTATTCCTCTTAAATTATTAAATGTATATCGTGAAGAAACAGTAGATTTATATGAAAATAGATTTATTAAATCTTTAGTAGATAACCTTTATACATTTGTAAATAATAAATTAAATGAATCAGACCAAAGAAGTTATGCTAAAGTAGAAAGTACTGTTACATATCAAGGTATGATGAAGAAAAAAGGTGAAGATGTTGAAGTAAATCTAACCCTAAAAAGTAAGAAAGATACTGAAGTAGATGCATCAAAAGATGGACATAGCTTAGAAGAACGTATCGAACATATCAGAGATATTGTTTCATCTTTCAGGGGTTCGACATTTATAAAAAGCTTAAAAGAATCTAGTCCAGTAAGAAGTCCGATTAGAAAAACTAATGTTATTCTAAAAGAACAAAACTTTATAAAAGCCCTAGAATTATGGGAATATCTAGAAAAGAATAATATCAAACCAGTAACTAGTATTGATAAAAGAAGTGAAGTTATTAAAAGTGGAGATATTAAAACTAAATATGATTTAGCCTTCTTTATAAATACTGATGCTATAGATATAAATAAAACTTCTAACAAGAGTGAATATAATTCTGCAATTGTATCTAAACTTGTAAATGATTTTGTTTTTACAGGAAATATAACTGAAAAAGAGTTTAAAAAGTTAATGGAAAAAGAATTTAAAGAAGCTAAAAAACGTAAAGATAAAGCAACTAGTGGTATTAAGAAAACTATTGAAGATTTCTTAGATAACTACAATAATAATAAGAAAAAAATAATATCAATAATAAAATAAGTGAGGGATTAAAAATGACCAAAGAAAATAAGAATAAGGAATTTTTAAGAAATAAAGAAACTATTAATATTAAAGAGTTTATGCTTCAAAAAAGTGGAGAACAAGATAAGTTAATTACTGATACTTTAGATAAAATATATGAAGGTAATGTTGAAGTAACAAAGAAACATTTAGAAAAAGTATTAAATGTTGCATTTGATAATAAGGATAATGAAACATATTTACCTCATAGTTTATGTGTTAAAAAAGATGGTAATAAGTTAATATTTGCTTTTAAAAAGAAAAATACAGCTTTAATTATTTTGTTTTTACTAGGGTTCTTATTTATCGCTGGGTTTGCAACATTTACTGGGGTTCAATTTTTAGCTAAAGAAAAGTTAAATATTGACTTAAATGGTGATGGAATTGCTGATTTAAATATTGATTTAGATGATGATGGTTTATGTGATATTAACTGCGATACAAATGATGATGGAAAACCAGATAAAAATATTGATTATCGTGGTAATAGAAAACCAACATTTAATGTTTTAGTAGAAAATAAAGATACATTATTTAATGAAATGAACCAAATGGATGAAAAAGGTAAATGTAAATTAAATTGTGATACAAATAATGATGGATGGCCAGATACAAATATTGATATAGATGGTGATGGCAAAGTAGATTTAAACATTGATATTGATAATAATGGTTTACCTGATTTAAATATTGATACAAATGGTGATGGTGTAGCTGATATTAACATTGATGATGATGGTGATGGTAAATGTGATAGATTATGTGCATCAGTTAGTGACAATAAAGGTGGAATGACTACTATTGGTGGTGGAAATGTAAACATTGATACTGCAGCCTTAATAGTTGCCTTTGAAAGTGGGGCTGACATTAATGTATCAAATCTTTATCCAGATGACCAAAATGACCCAGATGTTAATACAACAGTTCCAGATGTTAAATTTACAATTATAAATACTACATCTAAAGCACTTCATTATAACTTAGATTGGATAAATGTTGAAAATACATTTACAAGTGGAAATTTCATGACAAAGATTTTTGGTGATAATGGTGGATATAAAGCCGATTGGGCATCAGCTCCAACCACAAATAATCGCTTTGCAAATAACATTGAAATTCCTGCTTATACAACTCAAAATTATATCTTATCATTTAAACTACGAGGCATTGGTACTGAACAAAACTTCGACCAAGGTAAGATATTTAAAGGCCGTGTGGCAGTAGATTTAATTGAAAATAATAATAGATAATAAAGATGTCCTTTTAATAGGGACATTTTTATTATATAAAGAATACAATATTTAGAACATAAATTTGTCGAAATATATTGACTTTTGTCGAATTTATGGTAGAATAAAAAACATTATTACAGAAAAATTTTTGTAATAGTGAGGGGGAATTGGTATGGCTACAAAAGCTACAAAAACAACAAAAAATGCGGTGGTAAAAAATACACCAAAGAAAGGTTCTAAAAGTGTTACATCTAAAAAAGAAGAAGTAGTAACAAAAAGTAAAACAAATATCTTTAAAAATATTTGGAATTTTGTTATGAAACATAAAATTATATTTGGTATTTTTCTAATAATAATTCTTATTATAATCTTCACATTATTATTTTTAAAAATATCACTTAATTTTACTGTACTTTCCATTAATGATGATAAGTATTCTAAGGCAGATATGAATATGAGTTTATATAATTTGAAATATAATTATTTTGGTAAAGATGCAAGTGAAATACCTGATGCAACATTAGAAGAACAATTATCTTCAGTTAATATGACTGTTTCAGAATATTTAAAAAGTGAAGCAGTTACAGAGTTAAAATATCGCAGTGCCATAAAAAAAATAGCTAGTGATAATAATATAACATTAACTAAAGAAGATGAAGAAGAAATAAAGAGTGATATTAATAGTGTTATTAAGAGCTTTGGTAGTCATGGTGAATTTAATAAGTTTTTAAGGGAAAATAAAACTAACAAAAAAGCTTATGAAAGTTACTTAAAATCAAATAAACTTTATGAAAAAGTATTTGAAACACTTTATACAAGTGGTAAGAAAAACTACTTAACAGATGAAGAAATAAAGAAAGAAACAACTAATTACTATAATGAATATTACAAAGTAAATCAAATAGTATTAGGAATAGTTGATACAAGTACTTTAGAAAGTTTAAGTGAAACAGTAGTAAATCAAAAAAAGGCTTTAATAGAAGCAATTCTAAAAGAAGCTAAATCAGGTGTAGACTTTGAAGAACTAGTAAAAAAATATAGTGAAGAAGCTAGTAGTGATAACAATCTATATTTTACTAAAGATGGTGTTTTAGAAGAAGTTTACAATGCGGTTGATAGTCTTAAAGAAGAAGAGATAAGTGATATTATAAAAACTAAATATGCTTATTCAATCATTAAAAGATTACCATTAGATGATAAGAAATTAAATGATTATTTAGAAAAGAAAGCTAAAGAAAAGTATAATAATGATATCACAACAAAAGCTGAAGATTATAAAGTATTTTATGAAAATGCTTATAAAAAAATTAAGTAGGAGAGGTAAGAAATGAAAAAAGGAAATAAGAATAACATAGTTTATATTGTTATAGCTTGTATAGTTGCTATTATCCTTTTATCTTTAGCGGGTGTATCATTATATAAAGTAATAAATATTGAAAATGATAGTATTCCAGAAGTAATCGGTGAAATTGATAATAGTAAGAAAAATACAACTAAATTAGCAAATGAAATTACAGATAAAGTTAATTCATTAGATGAAAAAACATCTGAAGAACTTGCTAATATGAACAAAACACAAAAAGATTTAAATTCTGCCACAAACAAAAATATTAATGAAAAATATGAATCATTAGATAAGACAATTAATGATGCTAGTGAAAATACTTTAAATACTGTTAATACTCATTACAATTCTTTAGTGGAATTAAATAATAAGAATTATAACAGTTTAAAAGACCAAATCAATGATTTTAGTGATGAAACAAGAGTTAATTTCATTAATGTAAATCAAAAAATTGATAGAGAATTCTTGGCATTAAATAAAAAGATTGATACATATAATGAAAGTTTAAATAAGAAATTAGATAAGAATAATGAAAATATTAATATTAAATTAGATAATTATAATCAAAATTTAAATGTTAAATTAGATAATTATAATCGAAATTTAAATGTTAAACTAGATAATTATAATCGAAATTTAAATGTTAAACTAGATAATTATAATCAAAATTTAAATATTAAATTAGATAATTATTATAATAGAATAAATAATTCTTTAAATAGCATCGAAAATAATATTCTAGCTGGATTTAATTGGAACCAAGCAAAATTAAATGCTATTGGAACACAAATTACAGATGGATTTAATTGGAACCAAGCTAAATTAAATGCCCTTGATACAAAATTAACAGACGAATTCAAAGGACTAAATAGTGCTTTAACAAAAGAATCTGAAGGTATTAAAAGTGTAGTAAATAAGGCTTATAATGGATTAAATACTAATTTAACAAATGGATTTGCTAAAGTAAAAGAACAACAAGTAAGTGATTTCACTTCATTAAATAATGGAATTGGAAGTATTGCTTCAAAACAAGGTACAGAATTTACACAAATTAAAGCATCTATTAATGCAAACGCAACTTTAGTAAATGATAAATACTTAGCATTAAATGGAAGTTTAAATGGAGTTAGTCAAACAGTTAATGAAAATAAATTAGCATTAGAATCTATTGGAAGTAAAATAGATGATATAACTAGTAAATTAAATAGTATGGATGCCAAAATAGATATTTTAGTAAGAAATATGAAAGTATCTAGTATTGATAGTTTAGATATTCGAGCATTAGCTGAATACTATGAAACATATTATACAAACTTTAAAAGAGAAAATGGAAGAGATGCAACTCTAGAAGAAAAAATGGAATCTGTAATTACTTATTTAAAAAATCATGGTTATGTAAGAAGTAATTAATAGAATGGATTTAATTAATTATTTCGAGGGAGCTTATTTTGCAGGTGGTATCGGGTATGCAATACTTGATGCAGATAGAGCAAGGTATGCAACAGAAGATGAATTAATTAGATTAGCTCAATTTGTTGGATTAGATTTAACAAATTATGAAAATATGGGAAAGAGTAGATAAATTAATCTATTCTTTTTTTTGTTAATATAACATATATTTTTCTGAGGGATAATTATGTTTTATAATAATATACATACAAGAATTAGATATATATTTTTAGTAGTTATTTTAGTTTTAGTTATAGCTATTGTTAGGGTTTTTTATATCCAAGTTTTTTCATATAAAAAATTAAATAATTTAGCAGAAGCTTTATGGAGTAGAAAATTACCGATATCAGCAGATCGTGGAAAAATTGTAGACCGGAAAGGAAGAGTTTTAGCAGATAATATTACAACAACATCTTTAGTAGTTATTCCTAATCAAATTAAAGATAAAGAAGATGCTGCCAAAAAACTAAGTGATATTTTAAAAAGTGATTATAAAGATATGTTAGCTCATGTAAGTAAAAAAACATCAATTGAAAGAGTTCATCCGGAAGGAAGAGGTTTAAGTTATGATATTGCTGAAAAAATAGATGCCTTAAAAATAGATGGTGTATATTTAGTAAAGGAAAGTAAAAGATATTATCTGTATGATACAGTTTTAAGTCATGTTTTAGGTTATGTTGGAATTGATAATCAAGGGCTTTCTGGATTAGAACTTTATTATGATGATTATCTAACCGGAGAAGATGGTTCAATTAAATATTTTTCTGATGGAAAAGGCCATAAGTTAGAATTATCAGAAATCTATGAAGCTCCAACATCAGGTGTAACATTGCAACTTACCATTGATTTAGATTTACAACTTGCTATGGAAAATGAACTTGATAATGCTGTTGCTAAATATAATCCTGATAGTGTAATAGCAATTGCTATGAACCCTAAAAATGGGGAAGTTTTAGCAATGTCTTCAAGACCAAACTTCAATAGTAATGAATATAAAAATTATAGTACTGAGGTAATAAATAGAAATTTACCGATATGGATGACATTTGAACCGGGGTCAACTATGAAAATTACAACATATACCGCTGCTATAAATGAGGGATTAATAAATATTTTTGAAGATAGATTTACAGACACTGGGGCTATAACTGTCGATGGAGCTACACTTCATTGTTGGAAACATGGTGGACATGGTAATCAAACATACTTAGAAGTAATTGAAAACAGTTGCAACCCGGGATTTGTTAATCTAGGTTTAATGCTTCAAAAAGAAAAACTAATGAGTTATATAAAGAAGTTTGGTTTTGGTACCAAAACAGGTATTGATTTAAATGGTGAAGGAAATGGAATTCTTTTTAGTTTAGATAAAATGGGGAATGTTGAACTAGCAACAACAGCTTTTGGTCAAGGAATAAGTGTAACCCCAATTCAACAAGTTGGGGCAGTATCTGCCATAGTAAATGGTGGAACATTATATTCACCATTTCTAGTAAAAAATTATTTGGAACCTGAAACTAACACCATTATTAAAAGTGTTACTGTCCAAAACAAAGGCACAATTATAAAAAAAGAAACATCGGACCTAGTTAAATACGCTTTAGAAAGTGTTGTTGCTAAAGGCTCTGGTCACAATGCTTATATTGAGAACTATCGTATCGGAGGAAAAACTGGGACAGCCCAGACAGTTGAAAATGGTAGATATTCATCAAGTAAATATATTTTATCATTTATTGGTTTTATGCCTGCAGATGACCCAGAAATTGTCGTCTATGTGGCAGTTCAAAATGCTAAAGGTGTTGTTCAATATGGTGGAACTGTGGCTGCCCCGATTGCTAGAAACATCTTCTTAAGTGCTATTGATATACTTGATATTAAACCAGATAGTGAAGGAATTCCTAAAGAATACACCTGGCTTGACCAAAAATACGTTGTTGTTCCCGATGTTGTAGGAATGAATATCGATGATGCCAAAAGAGCTCTAAAAGGATTTAATATCGAATATAGTGGAGAAGGTGAAACTGTAATCTATGAGTCTCCAAAAGGTGGAATGTATGCCAAAGAAAACGGTACAATAGTATTAATGTTAAATTAAAAATGTAAAATCATGTAAAATTTTTATTTAAAAATAAAAAAGCATATTAAAAGTAGTGTATAATAAAGTTGCGAGGTGGAAATATGTTAATATTAGCAAAAGCATCAATGGCAATGATGTTAGGATTTGTTTTATCATTAATAACTGGTTTATTTGTAGTTCCATTATTTAGAAAATTACATTTTGGTCAATCAGTAAGTAAATTAATCAATGAAAGACATCTAAAAAAAGAAGGAACTCCAACTATGGGAGGAATTATCTTTATAGTACCAGTTATTATTTCCCTTATATTATTGTATATAAAAGGAAGTATTGAAATAAGTTATAACCTTATTATAGTGGTATTTGTTTTTTTAGCGTATGGATTACTAGGATTTATAGATGATTATTTAAAAGTAAAATATCACAATAACAATGGTATAAGTTTAGTTACAAAATTTTTAATTCAAATGTGTATAGCTTTAGTTTTCTTTTATCTATTTATGAAAGGTGGAGGAGAACCAGCTTTAAGCATAAGTTTCTTAAATATTTACATTGATTTAGGATGGATGTTTGGTTTATTTATATTATTCTTACTTGTTGGAACCACGAATGCTGTAAATATTACTGATGGCCTAGATGGTTTAGCTGGAGGCTTATCAGCAATTGCTTTCTTTGCATATGGTGTTATAAGTTGGAATGCTGGTTGGCTAGAAGGTTATCAAGAAATTGCTATATTTTGTTTCCTATTAGTAGGTGCTTTAGTAGGTTTCTTAGTATTTAATACTCATCCTGCCAGAATATTTATGGGTGACTTAGGCTCTCTAGCTTTAGGTGGTGCCTTAGCATCGGTTGCAATTGTATCAAGACATGAAATATCACTAGCTATAATCGGTGGAGTATTTGTAATAGAAACATTAAGTAGTTTAATTCAAATAATATCAATTAGATATTTTAATAAAAAAGTATTTTTAAAAGCACCGCTTCATCACCATTTTGAAGAAATAGGATGGAGAGAAACAGACATAATTAAGTTATTCTGGGTTGTAGGTTTTATCCTAGCAATGGCAGCAATAACTTATGGAGTATGGTTATAAACGTAACAAAAAAGCGTCAAATTACACAAATGCGTTAATTTGATGCTTTTTTCGGTTATTCGAAAAGTAGTGGGGAACTAAAATCAAATCCAATTCGTATTGAAGTTTAACCCAAACTTAACAATCCATAGTTTTCTAGAGTTTTCTAATACTTAAAAAGTAATAGAAAACTCTTTTTTAAAATATAATTATACGAGGGATAAATATGCCAAAGAAATATGATAAATGGTTACTAATTGCAGTTATTATAATAGCTATATTTGGTATAGTAATGATTTATTCTGCTAGTTCTATCTGGGCTGAATATAAATTTAATGACCCATTTAAATTTGTAAAAGCCCAAAGTGCATTTTTTATCATGAGCTTAGTAATTGTATTTGTTTTAAAAAAAATAAATCCTGATATATATTATAAAAAAGCTAATAAAATATTGTTAATTTGTTTTATTTTATTAGTTTTAGTATTAATTCCTGGTTTAGGAAAAATTAGAAATGGTAGTAGAAGTTGGTTTGGTATTGGTGGTTTTGGTATCCAACCTAGTGAATTTGCTAAAATAGGTTTAATTATTTATGTTTCAAAATATTTAGCTAATAATCAAAAAGAAATATTTGATATCAAAAAAGGAGTATTACCAATACTTTTAGTTATTGGTGTTTTCTTCTTACTTATAATGCTTGAACCAGACTTTGGTACTGCGATGGTTATTGTTTTAACTTTAACATCAATTCTTTTTATCTCCGGAGTTAAATTATCTTTTTTTGTTAAAATAGGTATCGTTGGGCTTCTTGGTATAGTAGGTTTAATTGTGGTAGCTCCATATCGAATGTTACGTATTGTGTCATTTTTAAATCCATGGGTTGACCCTTTAGGTAGTGGATATCAAATAATTCAAAGTTTGTATGCTATTGGTCCCGGTGGTTTACTTGGACAAGGATTTTTAAATAGTCGCCAAAAACAATTTTATTTGCCAGAACCACAAACAGATTTCATATTTTCTATTATTTCTGAAGAGTTTGGTTTTCTAGGAATATTAATTGTTACAGCTTTCTTTGGTTTTATCTTTTATCGCATTGTTAAAATAGCCTTAAATTGTGATAATTTATTTTATAAATATTTATCTTTTGGTTTAGGTTTTGGAATAATCATTCAAGCTTTACTAAATATTTGTGTTGTTATAGGTCTCATTCCTGTTACTGGTGTAACTTTACCATTTTTTTCTTACGGTGGTTCAAGTTTACTTGTAAGTATGATAAGTATTGGTATAATTTTAAGTATAAGCAAAAAATAAATATTGTTAAAAAAATAAAAATAGTTTATAATATTTTTAAGGTGATAAAATTGAAAAATGTAACAATATTAGGTGGAGGAGTTCTAGGAAGTCAAATAGCATTCCAAACTAGTTACTCTGGATATAATGTAACAATATATTTAAGAAGTAAGGATAGTATAAAAAGGTGTAAGAAAAAACTTGAAGAAGTAAAAAAGTCTTATATTGATGCTATTAATGTTATGAAGAATGATAAAAATATTAATAGTTGGTCACTCGGTATTGCTGATTTTGATAAGTTTAATGCTACCAAATGCCTTAAAAAAGTTGAGGGAGTAATAGATAATATAAAGTTAGAATTAGATATTAATAAATCATTAAAAGATGCTGATTTAGTCATTGAGTCTATGAGTGAAGATTTTAATGCTAAAAAAGAAATATATGAACTAATAAAAGATAAGTTAGATGATAAAACAATTGTTGTTACAAATTCATCAACTATGTTACCAAGTGTACTTGCAAAATATACAGGTCGAAGAGATAAATTTTTAGCTCTTCATTTTGCAAATTCCATATGGAAAAACAATATTGTTGAAGTAATGAGACATGATAAAACAAGAGATGAAGCATTTGCTAAAGTAATAGATTTTGCTAAAAGTATAAGAATGATGCCTTTGCCCCTTAATAAAGAAAAATCTGGTTATTTATTAAATTCAATGTTAATACCACTTTTATTTTCTAGTTTGGATTTACTAGTTAATGGTATTAGTGATATTAAAAGTATAGATACAGCTTGGAAAGTAGGTACAGGGTCTCCAAAAGGACCATTTGAAATCCTTGATACAATTGGACTTAAGACTGCTTATAACATTGTAAATATGTATGTAAAAATTCCTAAAATATTTGCCCCATATAATTTTAAAGGTATGGCTAAGTTACTTATAAGTTATATAGATGAAGGAAAGCTTGGTAAATCTAGTGGAGAAGGTTTTTACAAATACGATGTATAAACAGATTTATAAAACACCAGAAGGGATAGATGATATTATTTTAGAGTCTGATGGCAAGTATCTTTAAGTGACTTTACTATGGAAGTAATTAAATATATTAAAGAAAATCCTTATGGTAAAACAATAACTTATGATGATATTGCAAGAAAAATTGCTAAAAATAAAAATATAAAAAGAATGTCTGTTCAAGCTTGTACCTCAAGAAAAATATATTAGTGAAGATTTAGATTATAATGATGAAAACTACCATGTTTCAATTGAACATAATGATTATCTAAAAGATATGTATTATTAGAACAAACAGTTCCTAATCAATTTCTAGTGGTGGAACCTGGTTTGATAGATACCGTTTTTCTTCAAATGCTAGTGATAAAGACATAGATAATTAGCTTAAAACAATTAGAAAATAAAAAACTAATTGTTTTTCTTTATCAATTTGTGTAAAAAAATAAATATTTTTATTGTTTGACATAGGTTAAAGTGATAAAATAAGAACATGGGAGGATATTAATATGGAAAAATATGTTTATTTGTTTCAAGAAGGAAACAAAGATATGAGAAATCTTCTTGGGGGTAAAGGTGCTAATTTAGCAGAAATGACTAATATTGGACTACCTGTTCCAAGTGGATTTACAGTTACAACAGAAGCTTGTAACAAATATTATGAAGATGGAAAGAAATTATCTAGTGAAGTAATTGACCAAATTAAAGAAGCTTTGGTTAAACTAGAAGAAAAAAGTGGTAAAAAATTTGGTGATTTAGAAAATCCATTACTAGTAAGTGTAAGAAGTGGTGCTAGAGCTAGTATGCCAGGTATGATGGATACTGTACTTAATCTAGGTTTAAATGATGAAATAGCAGCATCTTTTGCAGAAAAAATTGGTAATAAAAGATTTGTTTATGATTCTTATAGAAGATTTATTCAAATGTTTGCAGATGTCGTAAAAGGATATGCAAAAAGTAAATTTGAAACTATTATAGATGAAGTTAAAGCTAAAAAAGGTGTTAAAAATGACATTGATTTAGATGAAAATGATATGTTTGAATTAACAAATCTATTTAAAAATGCTTATAAAGAATTTGCCGGAGAAGATTTTCCACAAGAACCATTTACACAATTAATTGAAGCTGTTAAAGCTGTATTTAGAAGTTGGAATAATGAAAGAGCTATTTATTATAGAAGAATAAATGATATTCCATCAAGTTGGGGAACAGCCGTTAATGTTCAAGAAATGGTTTATGGAAATAGTGGAGAAAATTCCGGAACTGGTGTTGCATTTACAAGAAATCCAGCAACTGGAGAAAAAGCCTTGTTTGGTGAATATTTAATTAATGCTCAAGGTGAAGATGTTGTTGCAGGTATTCGTACACCTAGTCCAATTGCAACATTAAAAACTGAAATGCCTGAAGTTTATGAAGAATTTGCTAGTATTGCACAAGAGTTAGAAAATCATTATAAAGACATGCAAGATATGGAATTTACTATTGAAAATGGTAAGTTATTCATTCTTCAAACAAGAAATGGTAAAAGAACAGCAAGTGCTGCTGTTAAAGTTGCTGTTGATTTAGTAAGTGAAGGAATGATTACTAAAGAAGATGCAATTCTTATGGTTGATCCAAAGCAACTTGATGCCTTATTACATCCAACATTTACTAGTGAATCACTAAAAAGTGGTAAAGTAGTTGCTGAAGGTCTAGCTGCATCTCCAGGAGCAGGAACTGGAAGAATTTATTTCAATGCAGCAGATGTAATTGAAAATAAGAAAAAAGGTATTGATAGTATTTTAGTTAGACTTGAAACATCACCAGAAGACATTGAAGGAATGAATTCAAGTAAAGGTGTTTTAACTATTCGTGGTGGTATGACTAGCCATGCAGCCGTAGTTGCTCGTGGTATGGGTATTTGCTGTGTAAGTGGAGCATCAACTATCGTTTTAAATGAAGAAGAAAAAACTTTAAAAACACCAGATGGAAGCATCTTTAAAGAAGGAGAATACTTATCAATTGATGGTTCAACTGGTAAAGTATATGCTGGAAAACTAGAAATGCAAGAAGCATCTATTAGTGGAGACTTTGAAACATTTATGTCTTGGGCAGATGAAGCTAGAGATTTAAAGGTAAGAACAAATGCTGATACCCCAAAAGATGCAATGCAAGCAAGAAAATTTGGAGCTGAAGGAATTGGTCTTTGTCGTACAGAACACATGTTCTTTGAGCGTGACAGAATATTCAACTTTAGAAAAATGATTTGTGCAACAACTCTAGAAGAAAGAGAAAAAGCTTTAGAAAATATTTTACCATATCAAAGAAAAGACTTTGAAGGCTTATTTGAAGCTATGGCACCATTCAGTGTTGTTATAAGATATTTAGACCCACCTCTACATGAATTCTTACCAAAAACGGAAAAGGAAATTAAAGAACTTGCAGATGATTTAGGTAAAACTGTTGAAGAATTACACGAAGTAATTGCATCACTAAAAGAATTCAATCCAATGATGGGACACAGAGGATGTCGTTTAGCAATAACTTATCCAGAAATTGCTAAGATGCAAACAAGAGCTGTTATTGAAGCAGCAATTAATGTAACTAAGAAAGGTACTCCAGTTACACCAGAAATTATGATACCTTTAGTTGGTGAAGTTAAAGAATTAAAATATGTTAAAGATATTGTAGTTAAGACTGCTGATGAAATTATTGCAGCATCTAAAATAGATTTAAAATATGAAGTTGGAACAATGATTGAAATTCCAAGAGCTGCCCTTTTAGCAGACCAAATTGCTACAGAAGCTGAATTCTTCAGTTTTGGTACAAATGACTTAACACAAATGACATATGGATTTTCTAGAGATGATGCAGGTAAATTCTTAAATTCATATTATGAAAAAGGAATATTTGAATTTGACCCATTTGCTCGAATTGACTTTGATGGTGTTGGACTACTTATGGAAATGGGGGCTACAAAAGGTAGAAGTGTAAATCCAAAACTTTCTCTAGGTATTTGTGGAGAACATGGTGGAGATCCAGCAAGTGTTGCTTTCTGTGATAAACTAGGATTTAATTATGTATCTTGTTCACCATATAGAGTGCCAATTGCTAGACTAGCAGCAGCTAAAGCAGCAATCCTTAGAAAACAAGGAAAATAATTATTGATTTTTATAAACCTAACATGAAAATGTTGGGTTTTTTATAAAAACGATATGTTTAATAATTGCTTTTTAATCTTTTTTGAATAATTTGGCTTTTTCGTTTCGTTTCATTTGTTAAATCTTCTAATGTGAATTCAAGCAATTGTGAAAGATATAGTATTTCTACTAATAATTTTTTTGCAGTTTCTTTTTCAAGCTTTTGGACTAAATCATTTCCTAATTTATAAAGTGTCAGAAATGTTTCTATAATATCCTTGTTACTTGTTGCAGAAAAATTTTCTCTTAAAGATACATTTGTAATGTTACAAAAATATAATATCATAAATAAACAATCAATATATTCTTCTAATATACGATTTTTTTCACCAGTTTGATTTATTGACCAAAATTTAAAACATCTTGTTTCGTTAGCTAGTTCTCCAAATTCTACCAATAATTCAAGTTTATATTTTTTTATAATTTCAGGAGATTTGATATCAAATTGTAATGAAAATAAATCGTCTAAATATTTTGTTTCTTTATATATTTTTTCTATGTTTAGCATAAATGTCACTTCTTTCTTTTTATAAGTATTGTTAATTAATCGGATTATATGATGTATTTTATCATTAAAAATAGTATTTTGCAACTAACTGATGTTGTAAAAATTGCTGTAGAATGAAAATTAAATTATTTAAAAGATGTTTATGATATAGAAAATAATTGTAATAATGTCTATAATCAAAGTACCGAGTCAAAGGATTGTATTTAACTACTATTGAGATTACCAATGATGATATAAAAAATATAGAAAAAGATTACAATCATGTGGATTTGAACGAGCAAAAAAATTAAAAGAAAATATCATGGCAGATATTTATATATAAAAGCCTAAGGAATGTGATTAGTTCATAATTCCTTAGGCTTATTTTTTTTGTAATTTTAAATTTGATGGTATAATTAATGTGTGTTAAAGATAAAAGCATTTTGCATAAAATAGTATTTATTTTTTTAGGTAAATTCAAAATAGTGGTATTAATTAGTGCAAATGAAATTATGTTAATTTCTTTAATCTATTACCAATTAGGGCTGTGGCTAAAGCAGCAATCCTTAGAAAACAAGGTAAATAAAAATATAGAAAGAGCGATTAAAAAGTTTCGCTCTTTTTCATGTTTATTTGTATGTAAAACTTTATATAAAAAAGCACTATTTAAAAAGCTAATTAGATAAAAGCGTGAAAACTCTTTTATTTTGGATTAAAATAGTGTAATATATAGGTGGTGATTTTTTATGACTGTTTTAATAACTGGTGGAGCTCGTTCGTTAGGGGCATGTATTGCAGAATTATTTGCTAGTAAAGGTTTTGATGTAATAATTAATTATAATAATAGTTATGTTGATGCAAATAATTTAAAGAATAAATTAGAAAAAGAATATGATGTAAGATGCTTAGTTTGTAAAGCTGATGTAAGTAATGAAGCTGAAGTAAGAAAGATGTTTGATGTAATAAAGAATACATTTGGTAATATTGATTGCGTTATAAATAATGCTGGTATATGTAAAGATAATAGTTTAGATAGTAAAACTAGTGAAGAATTTAATGCTGTAATTAAAGTTAATTTACTTGGGACATATTTAGTAAGTAAGTATAGTTTAGATGTAATGAAAAAAGGATGTATAATAAATGTTGCAAGTAATAATGGATTTAAGGGTAGTTATATAGAAAGCATAGATTATGATGCTTCAAAAGCTGGTATTATAAATATGACCCATAATTTTGCTAAATATTTAAGTCCAGATATAAGAGTTAATGTAATATGCCCAGGTTGGATAGAAAGTGATATGACAAGTAATATAGATAATTATTTTAAAAAAAGTGAGATAGATAAAATTATGTTAGGTAGATTTGCTAAAAAAGAAGAGATTGCTGATGCAATATATTTTATGGTTAGTAATGAATATGTAAATGATTGTGTGTTAAAAATAGATGGGGGGATTAAGTAATGTTAGAAGATGTTTTTAAAAATATTGATGATATATGTATGTTTAATAGTAAAAAAGTTTTAGAAGCTTTTTGGAAGTGTCATGTAAGTGAGGCACATTTTACATCAACATCTGGTTATGGTTATGGAGATATTGGAAGAGATACAGTTGAAGAGGTTTATAAAACAATATTTAAAGCTGAAGATGCTTTAGTTAGAAATCAATTTATTTCTGGTACTCATGCTTTATCTACAGCATTTTTTGGATTACTTAGACCAGGGGATTTATTATTATCAATTTGTGATAAACCCTATGATACATTAGATAGTGTAATTGGTTTTAATAACAATTTAAGTAGTTTAAAATCATTTGGGATAAATTATGGCCAAATAGAGTTAGTAGATAATGATTTTAATTATGATGTAATAAGTAAATATTTAAGAGAAAATAAAGTTAAAGTAATAGAAATACAACGTTCAATTGGTTATAGTGATAGAAAATGTATAAGCATAGAACAATTAGAAAAAGTTATTAAATTAATTAAAAGTATTGATAAAGATATTATTGTAATGGTTGATAATTGTTATTGTGAATTTGTTGGAAAAAAAGAACCAATTGAAGTTGGTGCTGATATATGTGTTGGTTCTCTAATTAAGAATTTAGGGGGAGGAATTGCTAGTAATGGGGCTTATATAGTTGGTAGAAGTGACTTAATTCATTTATGTAGTGAAAGATTAAATGTGGCTGGAGAAGCTAAGGAAGTTGGTCCTAGTCTAGGGGCTAATAAAATGTTTTTACAAGGACTTTATTTTGCTCCTTCAGTTGTTGCAAGTGCCTTAAAAACTAATGTATATGCTGCATACTTATTGGAAGATTTAGGTTATGAAGTAAGTCCAAAGTGGAATGAAGAAAAATCTGATATTGTTTTAGCAATTAAATTTAATGATAGAAATAAATTAATTAAGTTTGTGGAAGGTATTCAAAGTGCCTCAGCGATAGATGCAAGTTGTGTGCCAATTCCTACAAAAATGCCTGGTTATGATGATGAAATAATTATGGCATCTGGTTCATTTACACAAGGTTCATCAATTGAAATTTCTTGTGATGGACCATTAAGAAGTCCTTATATAGCTTATTTGCAAGGTGGACTTACATTTGAATATGGTAAAATTGCTGTATTAAAAGCTATTGAAAATATTAAGTAATTTATGATAAAATTATGAGGAGGTGTTTATTATGTTTGTTGATGAACTAACAATTAAACTATTAGCAGGTTCTGGTGGAGATGGATGTACTTCATTTAGAAGAGAAAAATTTGTGCCAATGGGAGGACCTGATGGTGGAAATGGTGGCAAGGGTGCTAGCATTATTTTTGAAGTAGATAAAAATTTAAAAACGTTGGTTGATTTAAGTTATCGTAAGATTATAAAAGCTCCGAAAGGAGAAAATGGAAAGGGTTCTAATAAATATGGAAAGAATGCTGAAGATATAATTATTGCTGTACCTGAAGGAACTACTGTTATTAATACCGAAACTAATGAAGTAATGGCTGATTTAATTAATGATAAAGAAAGATTTGTAGTTGCTCATGGTGGTAGAGGTGGCAAAGGAAATAAATCATTTGCAACTCATGATGTTCCCGCTCCAAAATTTAGTGAAAAAGGTGAACCTGGTGAAGAAGTAATTGTTAAACTTGAATTAAAAGTTTTAGCAGATGTTGGACTAATTGGAATGCCTAGTGTTGGAAAATCAACTTTATTATCTGTTATTAGTGCATCAAAACCAAAGATTGCTGCTTATCACTTTACAACATTAAATCCTAATCTGGGTGTTGTAAAACTTAAAAATGGTGATTGTTTTGTGATGGCTGATTTACCTGGTTTAATTAAAGGAGCATCGAATGGTGTTGGTCTTGGAATAGAATTTTTAAAACATGCCATGCGTACAAGAATAATTGCTCATGTTGTAGATATGGGTAGTAGTGAAGGAAGAAATCCTTCACAAGACTATAGGGTAATAAGAGAAGAAATAGAAAAATATAGTGAAATA
>OJNI01000681.1_pt1 | contig 22001 bp, 19 predicted proteins | sample 1597441 | NCBI WGS metagenome assembly OJNI01 (sample SAMEA2452131, study PRJEB22498) | human gut metagenome | reverse complement strand
TCTTCACCAGTTCTATATCCCTGAAACGCAGACGCTTGTCCACCGATGACAGACAATAGCTGCAGGAGAACGGGCATCCTCTGCTTGTCTCGTAGTAAATGATCTTGTGTTCAAAATCTTCCATATGATCGTAGACAAATGGGACTTCGCTCAGATCCATGATCGGACGCCACGGATTGTCGATAATTTTCTCTTTTTCTTCCCGGAAAGTGATTCCGTCCACACCCTTTAACTGGTTATCCACACTCTCCGATTTCTTCCAGGAATTATCCACATTTTTATCCTGATATCCACATACATTTTCTCTTTTTTCGAATTCATTTCGGTATATCCGGCAGATTTCTTTGAAAGTTTTCTCTCCTTCGCCTTTCATCACTCCTTTGACACATGGAAGCCGTCTTAATACTTCTTTTGCATCATAGGAAACCTCCGGCCCGCCAAGCCAGATTGGCATATCCGGACGCAGCTTTCCGATTTCCAGCACAATTTCTTCTATATAGTCCAAATTCCAGATATAGCAGGAAAGGCAGAGAATATCCGGTTGTCTCTTATAGATGTCCATCAGGATATCGTCCTTTTGCTGGTTGATCGTATATTCTCCGATCTCCACCGCCGGATCCTCGGCATAGGCTTTCAGGCTGTAGACCGCCAGATTGGAATGTATATATTTTGCATTGACTGCTGCCAGTAATATCTTCATTATTCTTTCCTCCAGATCAGAATTTTTCCCTTCAGGCATACACCCGATCAGATAAATTCTCATATATCTAGGTATTATAAATTGGTATCGCCTTTTTTACAACATTTCCATTGACTTTTTGCCCGGAACACGTTAAAATGTTGAGCTGTGCAGCCGGGGTGTTAGCGGTACCTTGCACCTGCAATCCGCTATAGCAGGGGTGATATTGCGCAGAGGGCTTGTTTTTGCAGAGCTGCCCTTGGAAAGTGACGTTGATGTTTGGGTCTTACGCGACGGGACTCCATGAACCGTGTCAGGTCAGGAATGAAGCAGCACTAAGTGGAACCTCTCGGGTGCCGTAAGGGTGCCTGGGCTGAGTTAACTACCAAGGTAACGTCTGTGAAGGCTCGTTCGAAGCGCAATGCACATAAATAATAATATAGTATTCATCTTATCCACTGTGATTTTTCGCATGTGGGTATTTTTTATATACAGAACCTGCCATGGCCGGTTTTCTATAAAAATAGAGACAGAAGAATTTCCAAAATTCCTCTGTCTCCGTTTTTTATACTATGCCAAATATTAACGCCAGCAATATTACAATTGCATTTGTTACTGTCTGTACTGGAACTGCCTTCTTACAGAAGTGCTGTACATCTGTCTCTGTCAATGCACATCCAAGATAAGTTGATGAGTTTGTCGGTGTTGAACTCGTTGCCAGTGACAGGTTACATACGAACGGTGCAATGATCGTCACTGCCGGAATTCCAAATCCTGCCCCGATAGAGATGAACACCGGATACATTGCATTGAAGATCTGGAATGGAATAAAGTAAATGATAATCACACATAACAGCAGTAAGATGATATGTATATATTCCAGCATGAACTTCGGACAGATCTTAATCAGTCCGTCTGAGATAGCTCCTACCATTCCCGTATTATTGAATACTGCCTGATATACAGAGATTGCAAGCAGCATTACGATAATGTTCAGATACATCGGTCCGACTTTACCAAATATCTCACCAAAATTCTTTGGATAGTTGATCATTGCCGTTACGACCGTTGCTGCCATAAATACCAGATATGGAGGCAGACTGAATACACCAAGACCGACCATGAATACAATGAATAAGATAAAATTAATCCAGAAAAGCTTTGGCCGTCTGTATGGATTCTCTTCTACTTCTTTTGTCTCCTCTTCTACATTTTCTACAACTACGCCAAATGTTCCCACACGTTTCTTATGCTTGATCCCAAAGTATACCCACTGCAGAACGATGGCCGGGATAAAACATAATGCCCATGGAACCGATGCCTTTGACAGTTCATTGGCAGATAATCCTGCAGAAGATGCCGTATATGCCATTCCAATCCCCCACGGAATGAAGCACATCGCAGACATTGCAGTCTGTGCTATGATAAATGCTGCCTCACGGTCAAAATCATATTTCTTATAAAGTGGTACCAGGATCGGGAATGTGATCAGGTACGCCGGTGTAAAGTTTCCTGTCAGAATTGCAAATGCTGCAATTACGGATGTCAGGATCATAATTACGATGACATTCATCTTATCGCCAAGCTTGTTCGTCACTGCTGATATGATAGTATCAAATACTCCTGCTTCTGTAAGCATCTGAAAATACAGAAATGCAAACAATAACATGAATCCCGCAGATTTCATGATCGAACTGAACTGCTCCAGTACAAAGTCACTTGTCTCCTGTAAGCTAAAGCCCAAAAGTAACGAGCAAATGATCGGTACAATAAATAATACAAAGTTAAATGGTACTTTCTTCGTGACAACCGTTGCCACAACGATCAATACCAGAATAATAGCCATTACAGTAGCATTCATAGTCTGCACCTCCTTAATTCATGTGTGCTTTCAGGAATTTTTCCACAATATCCATATTCTTCTCTGTCCAGAATGCCGGATCTCCGTGTTTTGCATTCTCTACCAGATAGAATTCTACTTCTTTGTCTTCTTCTCTTAATTTTTTATACAGGCGGATACTCTGCTCCGGTGCTACCAGATCATCGGCAAGTCCGTGCATCATCAGGACCGGTGGTATCTCTGTCTCTTTTTTTACATAATTCATACAGGTAACTGCATTGGAAAGTTCCGGATATTCATATACATTCTTCTTACCGATCAGCATTCCTTCCGGACTGTCCGGTTCTCCCTGGTTCAATGTAGTTGGGAAATCTTCTTTTATCTGTACGCATGTAACTCCGTAGAAATCTACGATTGCATTTACCTTGCAGGAATATTCTCCATATACATCTGTGTCCATCAGCTCCTGATCTGCCGTAACCCCCGCAATAAACGCTGTATTGCCGCCGCTTGAATCTCCCATTATAAAGACCTGGGACGGATCAATACGATATTCCTCTGCATGTTTTCTTAAGAAACGTACACCTGTCTTTGCATCTTCTACAGGAGCAGGAAATGTAGCAAGATCGCTTTCTCTGTATTGAAGAATCGCTGTCACAAATCCACGTCTTGCAAGATCTGCCATTGCTCCAAGCCGTTTATAGTTGTCCTGTTTTCTCCATGCCGATCCCTGAACATACAAAATTGCCGGATATATCTTTGGTGCTTTGGCATTCGTCTCTGGTACGATCATCTGGAGTGTACGCTCAATCCCGTCTCTGTTTACATAGCATACATCATGCTTATATATACCATATCTCTCCGTTCCGTCTGCTGTGAGTTTCTGAACCTCTTCCATCCCCTCAATCTGTGTCCGGAAATCTTCAAAACTCATATTTTTGATTTCTTCACTTGTCATTATCCGTTTCCTCCTAACCCGTTTTTCTATATTGTTAATTTTATAACTGGATACAGGTATCAGGTCAAGTGTACTCTTATTAATACATTTTATAATTTTCAGTCTTTTTAATCATTTTCTATTAATTTTTTCTATTCTTTTCTTTCTAATTTCACCTCTTCAATGGCATTTTACCTCACTAAAGTGCAAAAACCTGAGATTAACTCTCAGGTTTCAGTAATATATATATTTTCAAATAATTCCAATCATTTCCTTCTTCATCATGTGTGATCTTAATCCTTACACAGTAAGCATCTCCCGGTATCTTTGCATCTTGTTGAAACTTTCGATATATCTTTCGGATTTTCTTCTGCAGCACTCCTTCCGATGCATACGGTCCGGTAATTTTCAGATACAGGACAAATGCTCTTCCGCCTTTTATCCTGGTATATCCTTTTTGCCTGCTCCAGACATTTTCATTTTTTTCGATATCTTCTATATACTCTGCCCGTACTGCCTGTCCCCAGGAGAACTGGTTTTCCGTTCCATTCAGACTTTCTCTGCTTATCTTAAGTACCGATTTGCTTTCCGGTGCATAATCCATGAAATTAATCCCGTCCGATTCAAGTTGTGCATTTTTGCCATATTCCAGGTTATTCGTCTGAAATCTGATCCAGAAATCCGGCATTTCTTCTATATACCAGTTTCCCTGTTTCTTTTCTATCTCTTCCGTCTCTGCAAGATAATCCGTCACACGTTTTTTTAATTCCTGCAATTCTGACAGTGAAGCATCTATTTCCTCTAATCTTTTTTTCAACAGATTATCTATCGCTTCTGAATCTGCTTCCTTTATCAGATTCCCGACCTCTTTCAATGCGAACCCAAGATTCTTATACTTCATACATTCGTAAATATCCGTGCATGCCCTTATATCGTAAGACCTGTAATTCGAATGTTCTCTTCTCGTAGAACTCAGAAGACCAATCTTCTCATAATATTTTATTGTATGTACAGACACACCTGTAAACTTTGCAAGCATTCCTACTGTCTTTTCATTCATATGATCACCTGTCTTTTATATTTCCCCGGTCTGTTCTTTTTCCAGCTGCTTTTTCTTCTTCCTTGCTTCTCTCAATTCTTTAAAAAATGATTTCATCATCTGACTGCATTCTTCTTCCATCACTCCTGTCGTCAATTCTACCTGATGATTAAATTCAGGCATATCCAGAAGATTTAAGATAGAGCCTGCACAGCCGGCTTTCGGATTCATACATCCGACTACTACCCGTGTCATCCGGGACTGTACGATCGCACCGGAACACATCTGGCATGGTTCCAGAGTTACATACATCGTACAATCCTCCAGTCTCCAGTCATTCATCTTCTTGCTTGCTTTTTTGATCGCGATCAGTTCTGCATGCGCCAGGGTATTATTATCAATTGTTCTGCGGTTATATCCTCTCCCAATGATCTTATCCTGATATACGATCACACATCCGATCGGCACCTCACCGATCGCATATGCTTTCTTTGCCTGTTTGATTGCTTCTTTCATATATTTTTCATCTGTGCTTTGCATATTCATTCTCCGTCTATTTTCCTGTTTTCTATCTCTTCTGTGGTTCTACACAGTCATGTGATCCTCTTATATCCCTGCACCAGTATCCGAACTTCTCTCTGTCATTCTTCTCTTCATCTGTAAGCTTAAGATCCAGCTCTTCTGCAGGAATGAATTCCGGAAATCCAAAGCTTTCTGCGGCTTTTTCTTCCTGCGGATGATACACTCCCGGTACTCCTAATTTTAACCGGTCATCACGGACTGTCAATATCAGATGGTGATAATTATAATACCCGTGGATCAAAAAACTATTATTTGCATGTCTCCATTCACACCTCGGAAGACACACCATATCTTTACGCTGGATCTTGCGGACTTTACCCCCCAGGCAGGCCTCTTTTTCCAAATCATCTTCAAGTTTTCCACTCTCTGATTCTTCATCCTGCAAGGTTTCCTTCTTACATTCCGATTCTTCGTCCTGCGCTAATTCCTTCTTACATTCAGTTTCTTCGCCCTGCGCTAATCCCTTCTTACATTCAGTTTCTTCACCCTGCACGGAATCTTCTTCCATCTTCCACATTTCCATCCTGCAGACGTTTACTACATCGTCATTCCAGACTGCCGCATACCAGTGTCCATTTACGTCCTTTAATATAATTCCGTTGACAAGATCATAATTTTCTTTCTTACCGACATCCTCCGGTGTATAGCATAGCTGCCAGTTCACCGCCGGGCCGGGAACCTCTGTCACTCCCTGCGGGATTCCAATACATTTATCTTCTGTATTCCAGAACAGATACACCCTAAGTCCCTGCGCATTTTCTTCCATCCGGAATCCTTTTCCGTGCACATGGATCACGCACTGATCCACATCCTGTTCTACTTTTACGAAGCCTACATTCCGCATCTTTTTCTCTTGTTCGTATTCATACAGATATCGAATAAACCGTCTCAAAATATCCTCTCCTGTTTCCGGCTATTTATCACAATCTATTCTGAAATATTTTCTTTTATGCCATAATCGCATTCAATTCCTGATACAGCCTCTTCGCATAGCTGTCTGTCATACCACAGATATAATCCGTAACCAGCAGAAGTCTCAGATAAAGACGATAAACCTCTGATTTTTCTTCTGCATGATAACGATATGCTTTTTTATAATTATTGGAAATAAATGAAATCAGTCTTTCTTCTATTGAGTTCAGTTTCTGCGTTGGATCATCATATTTTATTGCTGCACCGACAAACCTGTCCAGCAGATTATCCAGCATCACTGCCTCTTTCACTTCCATACGATAGATCGTCTCTGTTTTAAATACACATTTGCACGCTATCTCTCCAAGCAGTTTTACCAATCCTTCAGCCAAAGTACCTGCAAACAGATCTTTTTTATACGTGCCTTCCATAATCTCTTCATAATGAGAAGTAAATCCGGAAGTTGCGCAGCCAATCAAAAATCCCTGTGCTTTTACAATCCAGTTCTTCACTGCATAATCACCGGGATCATCTACCCCGTTCTTCTTTGCACGGTCGTATAATTCTACCAGTTTATCTGCCGGGCAGAACCAGTTCTGATCTTTCTCTTCTGGGTCTGCATACTTTTTCTCCCTGTTCTGTAGTTTTCTGAGTTCATCTCTGAGACTATGATATGTAAGAAATCTTTTTACAAATGCATCTTCAATATCTGCGGTCTTATATGCAATATCATCTGCTGCCTCAAGTATAAAGGTAAGTGGATGTCTGTGATTTCCCGCACCCGTCTCTGATACAATATCCTCGAACAGTTCCCGGTCTGCATAATAATAGCCCATCTTCTTCTCTCTGATATCTCCTGATTCCGGATGGATCTTTGTAGATGCAACCGGATATTTTATAATTGTATTCAAAAGCGCATACGTCAGATTCATTCCATTTTCATCTACCAGAAAATGTAATTTGCTGACCAGCCTAAGTGCCTGTGCATTTCCTTCAAAATGATAAAAATCCTCCCTCATCTGAGGTTCGAGCAACTCCTCAAGTGACGTTCCATGATATGTCAGAAGCGGAAGATTTCTTTCAAACCATTCCCTGATCGCCGCTTCTCCATAATGACCAAACGGTGGATTGCCGATATCATGAATCAGTCCTGCACACTGAAGAATATTGCAGATATCCTCTTTCATCTGTACAGTGAAACTGGAATCTTTCTTGTGTACCAATATGCTTTCTCCTATATTCTGACCCAGAGATTTTGCCAGCGAAGAGACTTCCATGGAATGGGTCAGTCTCGTACGGATAAAATCACTTTTATCCAGTGGAAATACCTGTGTCTTATCCTGAAGTCTCCTAAATGACGCACTGCCGATGATTCTGTGATAATCTTTTTCGAATTCACTTCTAAGGTCTGCATCACCATATTTTTGACTCTTGTATCTGTTCTGTCTTTGACGTTTTGTTGATAAAAGCCTTGTCCATTCCATTTTCTGCTCCTCCTTCATATTTTAATCTACAAAATTTGCCACCGGAAGTTCCTGTAGGCGGCAGCTTCTCTTGCATCCCCTTGTACAAAAAGTGTCCAGCCGGAGATCCGGCTGAACACCTTATTCATAACATTTTCTTTCTATGTTCATTCAACACTAATCCAGATAGATCGGCGGCTCATAATCTTTTCCGAGAAGTGCCTTTTTACGTTCCTGATATCCAAGGAATGCCCACTCCGTCATATCTGTCCACTGATGTTTTCCTCTGTCATATACCTGTACATAGCCGATTCTCTTCGGATGCATTCTTACGCTGTTTGATTCATATTCATGTCCTGTGTAAGGATTAAGTTCACCTTTACTGAGATCCTCTTCATCAGATGTGAATAAGTCTTCTTCATTTTCCTGCGCATACCGGCTCTGATATCCGTTATTCTCATAACCGGAGGTCTCATCAGCTGCTGCATATGTTTCCTCCTGTTCCGGTTCCTCCGGCATAAATTCTTCTGCAAGTTTCTCTGACTCACCGTCTCCCGAATAATCAAACTCATGATACTGGATTTCCGGCTTTTCTTCTTTTGCCGGTTCTTCATGCGCTGATTCTTCTTCATGCTTTTTACGTATTCCGAAGAGCGCTCTCCATCCATGCGCTTTCTTCTCCGGTTCAACTTTCTTCGGCTCCGGTTTTTCCGGTTCCTCTGGCTCTTCTACTTCCGGTTCTGACTCATGAGCTGACTCCTCTGTATATTTCGGTTCCGACTCATACACCGGCTCCTCTGTATATTCCAGCTCACTTTCATAGGCTGGTTCTTCTGCATATTCAGGCTCTGCTTCATACACTGGTTCTTCTGCATACTCTGGCTCTGCTTCATACGCCGATTCTTCTGCGTATTCAGGCTCTGCTTCATACACCGGTTCTTCTGCGTATTCTGGCTCTGCTTCATACACCGGTTCTTCTGCATATTCTGGCTCTGCTTCATACACTGGTTCTTCTGCATATTCAGGTTTTGACTCATACACCGGCTCGTCTTCATATACAGGTTCCTCAGCATGCTCCTCTACACCCGCTGCAGGTTCTTCTTCACTTACAGTCACCGACTCTTCTGCTTCCAGTGTCACAGCTTCCGAACTTCCGTTTTCTTCCACCGGCTCCTGTATCTCTTCTTCCTGCTCTTCTATTTCTGTGGCAGGTTCTGCTGTCGCTTCTTTCTCTCTTACAAAATCAAATATTGTTTCCTGAACATATTCCGGATCTGGCTCTACAACCTTTTTAGACTTCTTCTTTTTCTTCTTTTCTATTGCATCTAATTCTTTATGAATATCTACAAGCTCACCTATCGTAATATCTCTTTCTTCTGCTTTGGCAGGTGTTTTCTTCTTTTCAGGCTCTGTAATTTTCTGGGCCTTTGAAGGCTTCTCTTCATGCTCCTCATGTTCTTCTAATATATCCAGATAAAACGGACAATCAAGAATCTTTGCGATCATTCGCATATCCTGCTCCTGGAAATTATCTCTGCCAAGACGCTGGGTCAGATTCTGACGCGACATCTTCTTTCCTGTCTGTTTTTCTATCTTCTCTGCAAGTTCTTTGATCGTCATCCCTTTACGGCTCAAAATGATCTTGACCTGTTCTCCAAACGTTAATTCCAACATTCTTTTCCTCCTTATTATTCTTACTCTCCCATACTCTCCTCGTGTGCTTTTTTATGGTTTTGTAAACATTTTTCTATCTTGATAAATCTTTATTTTTCCCTTTTATATTTTAACAAATCACAGAAAACACGTCAACTCTGCTTACGTTACATTTCCCCGAAAATAAAGGCTAAAAATGAAGTTTTTCATTCAGTTTTTTAACGGTCTTTTCATCCATTTTGACTATTTTTCTATCATAAGAAATGATTCCATTTACCTCTTCTTCTATATCCGATAATTGTGTGTAAACAGTTGCACTTAATCCACGGCTGATATTCGGAATAATGAGCTTTTTTATCAATTTCTCATAGCCCGCCGTAAGTTCTCTTTTTCTCTTGAACTTTTTATAACCGTAGACCTTTTTCTCGTACATACTATGCTTCGGGATCTGCAGCGAATACCCGCCAAACTCAGTAAGTGCCGTTACCCTCTTTTCCGGTGTTACATGCAAAGGGAAGAAATAATCATGGATGCTTCGTATATCCCCGCACCCCTGATCAAACCAGCCACTCGCAGAATCTGTCAGCCTGTAAGGATCTTCTGCCCTTACTATATCTGTCATCTTCTTCGTCTGAAACTGTCCCCATCCTTCATTAAAAATAACCCATGTAACAATGGATGGATGATTATAAAGCAATCGAACCGTCTCCTTCATCTCTTTTTCAAACTGTCTCTGCCCGGCCGGATCCTGGCGTCCCATCAGATGAATCCTGGTATCTTTTGCCCGGATATGCATTCCCTCCATGGCTGTCGCCATATACGTTACATACCAGCTCTTATAATCCCGTCCTCCGTTCACCAGACCAGCATACCTATACGGTCGCAGTGATAATACCATCTCTGCGGTTCTATCTTAATATGCTTGCGGATCATATTGAACCCCAGGTCCTTCATCTTCTGGATATCATAGATCATCGCTTCATCACACGGCGGTGTGTATAGACCATCCGGCCAATATCCCTGATCCAGTACTCCCTTTTCAAAATACGGCTCATTGTTCAAAAATATCCTCGCTATTCCCTCTTTGTCATTTTTAACTTCTACCTTACGCATGGCAAAGTAACTTTCTACTGAATCCTCTCCCATCCTCACATGAAGATCATACAGAAATGGATCTTCCGGACTCCAGCTTCTCATATGTGGTATCATGATCACACACGGCTTTCCCGTCTTTCCGGATGCTTTCACCGGCCACATCTTTCTTGCCGTTATCGTAACTTCGTAATCAATATCTTTTATGCCATGTTCTTCTTCCATCTGGATCATTATAGAAGACTGGTCATAAAGAGGTGTGATCTTAAGATGTCCGATATAACACTCTGGAACTTTTTCAATCCATACGGTCTGCCAGATTCCACTCTGTGCCGTATAGAACATCCCACCGTTTTTAAGTTTCTGTTTTCCTCTGCTATAATAACAAGTCTCCGAATAATCTCTTACTTTTACGGTCAACAGATTCTTTTCTTCTTTTAATGCTTCCGTAATATCATATGAAAATGGAAGATAGCCTCCCACATGCTTTCCCTGTTTCTTTCCATTTATATATACGACCGCACACTGATCTACCGCTCCAAAATGAAGGATCCATCTGCTTCCCTTCTCCGGCTTTACTTCATCCGGAAGCCTTCTCTTATACCATAGATATTCTTCTGGTTTTAACTGTCTGTTTACCCCCGACAATACAGCTTCCGGCGAAAACGGAACCAGGATATCCCCATCCATTTTCTTTGGAAATCCTTTTGTTTCTCTTATTGCATATTTCCATATTCCGTTCAGATTTACATAGCTTTTTCTACGCATGAGCGGTCTTGGGTACTCCCCTAGTACATTCTTTTCATTTATATTGTCTGCCCATTTTGTCATTAACTGTTTCATGTTCATACACCCCTTTATTAAGCAAGTCTGACTTCGTGTAATCTCCCCTCGATCTCATTATCTGTCGTAATTACCGCGACCCTTGCGTCCCCCTGCTCCAGTTCGTACTCCCTGCACAGATATTTCTCCGGATATTCCTCAGGCTGCTTTTTCAGATATGGTATGCCGTCCTGTCCCCAGGCAAATTCATATGTGCGCATGTCCAGGCCCATTCCTCTTCTGGTTGCTTTCATAAAGCTTTCTTTTAATACCCAGAAGCGGTAAAACCACTCCGCCTGTTCTTTTTCATCCTTCCCATTGCGGATGATCTCACATTCTTCCCGGCAAAAATACCGTTCTGCCACCGGCATCCGCAGCTTTCCCTTCATCTCCACATCACAGCCTGTCTGAACATCTTCACGGTCACTACAGGCACACAATACATATTTTCCCGAATGTGACAGATTGAAAACTGCCGATTCCGGAAGTCTCAGAGCCTTCTTCATCTTTTCCCACAATATCCAGGCACCGACACTCCTTGCTTTGTCATCCACATTTTTAAGTTTATCCGCTTTATCTTTTCTCCACTCAGGCACTTTATCATAATATGCCTGATACGTCTCTTCTATTAGTAATGGTGTAATATCTGCTGCCCAAACACTTACCATTTTCCCACTCCTTTTTTACTATACAATTTTAGTCTAACACACTTTTTTAAAAATGAAAGAATTTATCGAATAAAAGTGTTGACAATCAAATCCCATTGCGTTAATATATCATTAGTTTTGTGCTTTAAGTAATTAAAGTTTTGCAGTGCGAATATTTTACAGTGCGACTATACTAGCCTCACACGCGAAAAGAAATATCACACATGCACAATTATCATACATGTTGGAGGATATTTATTATGATTATCGTATTAAAACCACGCACTACAAAAGATGATGTTTCTCGTGTCGAGAACATGGTCAAAAAGAGAGGACTTAACACACACGTTGTACAGGGCGAAGAGATGACAGTTATCGGTTGTATCGGTGACACAGCCAAAGTCGATTCCAAATTATTCGAAATTGATTCTGCAGTCGATAAAGTTATGCATGTACAGGAGCCATACAAATTAGCCAACCGTGCATTCCATCCGGAAGATTCCATCATCGATGTATCCGGTGTAAAAGTTGGCGGCGACAACCTGGCAATGATCGCCGGTCCTTGTTCCGTAGAATCTTACGAACAGGTACTTGAAATCGCCCAGGCTGCAAAAGCTTCCGGAGCCAACTTACTCCGCGGAGGTGCATTCAAGCCAAGAACAAGTCCTTATTCATTCCAGGGGCTCGGACTGGAAGGACTCGACATCTTAACAGCTGTAAAAGAAGCAACAGGACTTCCGATCGTAACCGAACTGATGTCAGACAAATACCTCGATATCTTTAACGAGAAAGTAGATCTTATCCAGATCGGTGCACGTAACATGCAGAACTTCGATCTGTTAAAAAAATTAGGACAACTTGACCGTCCAATCCTTTTAAAGAGAGGTCTGAACGCAACTTACGAAGAATGGATCATGTCAGCAGAATACATCATGGCATCCGGTAATGAAAATGTCATCCTCTGCGAACGCGGAATCCGTACTTTCGAAAGCTATACAAGAAATACTCTGGATCTTCAGAGTATCCCGGTACTTCGTAAACTGACACATCTTCCGATCATCGTTGACCCAAGTCATGCGGGCGGTAAATGGTGGTTAGTAGATTCTATGGCAATGGCCGCTGTAGCAGCAGGAGCCGACGGACTGATGATAGAAGTACACAATGATCCGGAATCCGCACTCTGCGACGGAGCTCAGTCATTAAAACCTAAGAAATACGACGAATTGATCAAAAAGGTTTCACAGATTGCAGGTGTTGTCGGCAAGACGATCTAATGCAGATAACCTGCCACTGGCAGTTCCTTACGAACGCATGGCGGTTCAGACAAAAACCTTACAGGAGTATATATTATGAAACTTACAGTTAATCTGGGAAAAGACAGTTATCCTATCTATATTGAAAACAACATATTATCCCAGGCCGGAGATTACATCCGAAAGATCTACCACGGAAAACGCATTATGATCATTTCCGATGACAATGTATTTCCGTTATATGGTGACCGGCTGATCCATACATTGGACTCCACTTACGAATGCCACCATCTGGTACTTCCTCACGGTGAATCAACCAAGGATTTCCAGACACTTCCGACTGTCTACAAGGCAATGCTGGAGGCAAAGATTTCCCGTAGTGATCTGGTCATCGCTCTTGGCGGCGGTGTCATCGGTGATCTTGCAGGATTTGCCGCTTCCAGTTATCTAAGAGGTGTAAGACTGGTACAGATCCCAACTTCACTGTTGGCGCAGGTTGATTCTTCTGTCGGTGGAAAAGTCGCAGTAGACCTTCCGGAAGGCAAGAATCTGGTCGGCGCATTCTATCAGCCTTCACTGGTGCTGATCGATCCACTGGTACTTAACACGCTGAAGGAACGATTTATCAACGATGGTATGGGAGAAGTTATCAAATACGGCTGCATCAAAGATGCGGATTTATTTAGTACCTTGGAATCACACAGTTCTTTTGAAGATTTAAAAGAAGAACTGCCTGCCATCATCACACGCTGTGTAGATATCAAACGAATGGTTGTAGAAAATGATCAGTTTGACACAGGTGAGCGTATGCTACTGAATTTCGGACATACACTGGCTCACACCATTGAACAACATTTCCATTATCAGCGGGAAAGTCATGGCGAAGCCGTTGCCATCGGCATGTATCAGATCACCAGGATTGCCGAAGAAAAAGGATTAACACCAAAAGGAACTGCAGAACGTATCCAGAAGGTTTTAAAGACCTACGGACTTCCTTTTGAATGCGGTCTCACTCTTGGGACATTAACCGAAGCGATTGTCTTAGATAAGAAGAATCTGAACGGTAATCTCAACGTCATACTACTTCATGAAATCGGTGACAGCTACATCGAAGCTACAGACATTCAGTTCTTTGCTGAAACAGCAAGGCTTGTATAAATAACAACAATTCTACGAACCGGCCTTATATGGCACTTCGTAATCAGAAAATAATGAATGTAATTTTGGAGGATATATATCATGGGTAAATTAGAAGGAAAAATCGCAATTGTAACAGGATCAGGAAAAGGAATCGGACGTGACGCAGCACTTGCTATCGCTGCTGAAGGTGCCACTGTCGTAACAGTAGCAAGAACACAGTCTGATCTTGATGAAACAGTAAAAATGATCGAAGATGCCGGCGGAACAGCAATCTCACTTTCCAGAGACCTTACAGACGGAGAACAGGTTGCCGACATGGTCAAAACTGTTGTTGATAAATACGGAAGAATTGATATTCTCGTTAACAATGCAGGCGGATACCCAAAAGAGATCTACAAAAATATCGAACATCAGGCAATTAAGATCTGGGAATGGTCAGAAGAACAGTGGGATCAGATCATCAAAACAAACTTGAGAATCCCATTCCTTGTAACTAAAAATGTTGTACCTGTAATGATAAAACAAGGAAAAGGAGATATCGTAAATGTATCTTCAAGAATGGGTCGTATTGCATCTCAGATGGGTGCATACGCTGTTGCAAAAGGCGGTATCGTAACCATGACCAAGACAACTGCTATCCAGACCAAAGAATACGGAATCAAATGCAATGCCGTATCTCCTGGAATCGTGGACACACCGGGGCAGAGAGTCTACAACCACTCTGTAGGACAGGACGGCTGCCCGATGGGAAGCTCAAAAGATGTTGCAAAAGCAATCATCTACCTGCTGGCAGATTCACCGGCAGTTATGACAGGACAGTCTATCGACCTGTTCACAACAGTATAGAACCAAATGACTACAAGAGACACTGTCATCACTGGCAGTGTCTCTTGTAGTCACTTCACAATTATTAACAATTCGTTCGTCTTTTCATCACACTTTCATCACAATTGCACTCTATACTATAAATTGTTCGAAAAAACAACACTTTAAATCTTTTTCATAACTTTTTCCTCAGGACTGCACTCCTCTCAAATAATGCAGTCCTTTTTTTATTTAATTTTTTAACACGATTGGTCTCCCGGTCCGGATATCCACCAGCCTAATGAATTAAATGTCAACCAAATTTATTTCCCCGGCTGTCCATAATAAGCATTTGCTCCATGTTTTCTATAGTAATGCTTATCCTGTAATTCCTGTGGTGCAGGTTTAACGTCTGGGTTGATCATTTCGCATCTTGCTGCCATCTTGGCAACTTCCTCTAATACTACTGCATTGTGAACTGCTTCGTGAGCATCTTTGCCCCATGTGAATGGTCCATGGTTCTTGCAGAGTACTGCAGGTGTTGCAACATAGTCCAGATCATCTTCATCAAATCTGTCTGCGATCAGGACACCTGTATTTTTCTCATAAGCTTCATCGATTTCTTCTTTTGTAAGATTTCTTACACATGGTACTGTTCCGTACAGGTAATCTGCATGTGTAGTTCCGTAGCAAGGGATTCCTCTTCCTGCCTGAGCCCAGCTTGTTGCCCAAGGAGAATGTGTATGTACAACACCACCAATGTTCGGGAATCTGTTATACAGCTCTACATGTGTTGCTGTATCAGAAGATGGATTTAAGTCTCCCTCTACTTTATTACCCTGAAGGTCTACAACTACCATATCTTCCGGTGTTAATTTGTCATAATCTACTCCACTTGGTTTGATTACGAAAAGACCTTTTTCACGGTCGATTCCGCTTACATTTCCCCATGTGAATGTTACCAGGTCATATTTTGGAAGAAGCATGTTTGCTTCATATACTTCTTTTTTTAATTCTTCCAGCATCTCTTTCTATCTCCTTTATATTTCTGTTACTGCGGAAAAGCTGTTATCAACATTTTCCCCTTGTATATAAGAATATGCAGATACGGGGACATAACCTATGCCCCCTCTGCTTTCATATAATATTTCTTACAGATCTGCACAAGCTCTGCGCTCTACGTCAAGACCTTTCTTGTATGTCTCCATAAATGCTTCGTATCCAGCTACGCCTTCCGGATCCGGATCGATTCTGCTTCCGGCATCGCTTCCGAATACTTTATTCTTCAGGTAGTCTTCCAGCTTCTCGCCTTCTTCACGTTTTACCATATACTCAGCAAGGATAGCCATTCCCCATGGTCCGCCTTCGCCTGCTGTCTCCATAACTACTACAGGTGTGTTGATCGCATCTGCAAGGATCTTCTGTCCGACACCTTTTGTCTTGAAGAGTCCGCCATGTCCAAGAACGGTATCAATCTCAACACCTTCGTCTTTTGTTAAGATATCCATTCCGACTTTGATAACACCAAGTGCTGTGTACAGGTGAGATCTCATGAAGTTAGCCAGATTGAATTTTGTCTCTGGTGTTCTGACTACCATTGGGCGTCCTTTTTCTACATTTGTGATAGGCTCGCCTGCGTAGTTACCATAAGAAAGGATTCCACCACAGTCAGCATCGCCTTCCAGTGCTTTATTGTAAAGTGTTCCATACATCTGATTCATGTCTACGTCTGCTCCGATAGAATCAGCGAATTCTTTGAACAGATTTACCCATGCATTCAGATCTGTTGTTCCGTTATTGGAATGTACCATGGCAACCAGACTTCCGTCAGGTGTTGTAACCATGTCGATCTCTGTATGTAAGTCTTTCAGAGGTTTCTCAAGGACAACCATAGAGAAGAATGAAGTACCAGCGGAAATGTTGCTTGTACGCTGTGCTACGCTGTTTGTAGCTACCATACCTGTTCCTGCATCTCCTTCCGGAGGACAAAGCGGGATTCCGGCTTCCAGATTACCTGTAGGGTCAAGTTTCTTTGCTCCTTCTTCTGTCAGGATACCGGCTGCGTCTCCTGCTACCAGAACTTTAGGAAGAATCTCTTTTATTTTCCATGGATAGTTCTCACCTTCGATGAGTTTATCGAACTTCTGGATCATTTCTTCATCATAGTCTTTTGTATTCATGTCGATTGGAAACATTCCGGATGCATCTCCTACACCAAGAACCTTCTCACCTGTCATCTGCCAGTGGATATATCCTGCAAGTGTTGTCGTGAATGCGATATCTTTTACATGATCTTCTTTATCCAGAATGCACTGATACAGATGTGCGATACTCCATCTCAGCGGAATATTATACTGGAACAGATCTACCAACACTTCGGAAGCTTTTCCTGTATTGCTGTTTCTCCATGTCTGGAATGGTGCAAGAAGCTTTCCTTCTTTGTCAAATGCCATATATCCGTGCATCATGGCACTGAATCCGATCGCTCCCAGTTTCTTGATCGTTACTCCGTATTCTTTCTGTACATTTTCTGCCATATCGCGGTAGCTGTCCTGAAGACCTGCCCAGATATCGTCCAGAGAGTATGTCCACAGTCCGTTCTCATAACGGTTCTCCCATGTATGGCTTCCGGATGCGATCGGATTGTGCTCCTCATCGATCAGTACTGCTTTAATTCTTGTAGAACCGAATTCGATTCCAAGATATGCTTTTCCGCTTTCAATGATCTCTTTTACATTGCTCATTGTACGCTTCCTCCTAAACATTATATTTTAAGTTTTCTTAATATCTCCATTATACTATTTTTGCAGGGAAATATCTATTTCGATATCCCCTGCAAATATAATCTTTTACCCGTAATTCTTTATTTGATTATTTGCGGTATGCAACGCTGTTCCACAGGAGTTCATTCTTGAACTGTCTGATTGTTGTATCCTTATCAATGTATACAGCTTCGATTCCCATGCATGCTGCCCAGTCACCCATCTGCTCTGCTGTTAAATCATAAGAGAATGCTGTGTGGTGAGCTCCTCCTGCCAGGATCCATGCTTCTGTTCCAACCTTTAAGTTCGGCTGTGGTGTCCAGAATGCTGTTGCTACTGGAAGTTTTGGCATTGGTTTCTCTGTCTTCTTGCAGTCTACATCGTTGATGATCAGACGGAATCTGTCACCAAGGTCGATCAGAGATGTTGCGATAGCCGGACCTGTCTTAGATGTGAATACAAGTCTTGCAGGATCTTCTCTGTTACCCATGCTAAGTGGCTGCTCTTTGATGCTGATCTTGCCATCTGCGATTGTCGGGCAAACTTCCAGCATGTGAGCTTCCAGAACGCCTTCTTTACCTGATACAAGGTTGTATGTGTAATCTTCCATGAATGAAGTTCCCTTAGCGTCCTTCATTCCCTGAGTCATGATCTTCATAACACGAACCATAGCAGCTGTCTTCCAGTCACCTTCTGCTCCGAATCCGTATCCTTTTTCCATCAGTCTCTGCATTGCAAGTCCTGGGAGCTGTTTCAGTCCGCCAAGATCTCCGAAGTGTGTTACAACTGCCTGATAGTTATTCTCATCCAGGAATCTTTCAAATCCAAGTTCGATTCCAGCCTGTACTGCTACATGCTCACGGAATTCTTTCTCATCTCTTCCTTCAAGAAGGATGTCATATTTGTCATAGTATTCTTCTACTAATGTGTCGATATCAGCCTGAGATACTGCATTAACAGCTTCTACAACTTCATTTACAGGATAAGCATCTACTTCCCATCCGAATTTGATCTGAGCTTCTACTTTGTCGCCTTCTGTTACGGCTACGTTTCTCATGTTGTCAGCTACACGCATAACTCTGACGTGGCTGCTTTCTACAACACCTACTGCTGTACGCATCCATGATCCAATCTGTTTCTGAACGTCTTCGTCTTCCCAGTATCCTGCAACAACTTTGCGTTCCATGTTCAGACGGCTGAAGATGTGTCCGTACTCTCTGTCACCATGTGCTGCCTGGTTCTCGTTCATGAAGTCCATGTCGATTGTGTCGTATGGGATTTCACGGTTGAACTGTGTATGTAAGTGAAGTAATGGTTTTCTGTATTCCTGTAATCCTAAGATCCATGATTTTGCAGGAGAGAATGTATGCATCCATGTGATAACACCGGCACAGTTCTCGTCTGTGTTAGCTTCGTTGAATGTCTTTCTGATTACTTCGTTTGTGATCATGGTTGGTTTCCATACTACTTCATATGGAAGGTTTCCTGATTTGTTCAATGCATCTACGATAATCTTTGAATGCTCTGCTACGTGTGCAAGACACTCATCTCCATAAAGATCCTGTGATCCTGTGCAGAACCAAAACTGATAATTCTTTGTTTTTAACATGTTTAATTACTCCTTTTCGCTCAAATTTTCTGTTTCATTTACAGCTTCATTATGTCTCTATTATAAAAATATGGACTTGTTTTCTCAATTTCTTAACTCTGCACTTTTGGGAAAATAGTTACCTATTCCGACCTCTGTTATGATATAATCTAAGGAGAATCCAAGGAGGTATTTTATATGAATTTATCCGATTTTTGCCGCCGGATCACAGGACCCGATACACGGCTTCTTCCGGAAAACCATAAATTAGGCGCAAGACTTGTCTGTCCGGAATATTCCAAATCCGTTCAGGAAGTCAAGACGTATCCGTTACTCGGTCAGGACCGCAGCTTCTTATTATGCTGGAACTTCGATTCTCCCGGTAACCTGTATGCAACGATGATGCCGTCTCCGGAGAATTTCTGCTATCATTATTCCTATTCGGAAGGGAAATATACGCAGCTTCACACGCATGATTATCTGGAACTTTCCTATGTTGTGGAAGGAGAATTTCACCAACGGATATTGAATAAAGATGTAGTCTTTCAGAAAGGTGATCTCTGCCTGATCGACAAAAACTGTCTGCACCAGGACTGCCTGACAGACCAGTCTGGGGTCGTACTTTTTATCGGAATTGCCAACGATATGTTTACGGAGATCATGAATGAGAACAGTACCCCGCAGAAGATTCTTTCCTTCCTGCAGTCTGCATTGTTAAAGCAAAAGGATGTCCAACAATTTCTGCATTTCCGACCATCCGACGGGGCAAGCGAATCTCTGGACGACAGTCTTTTGTTGCTTTTGAAAGAATCTTATTCGCCGGACAGTGGTTCCAGATATATTACAAAAGGTCTGTTATTCCGGATCTTCCGGATCTTAAGTACACAGTATGATTTTTCTCTTTCCAAAGAGCAGAAGCAGACGATGAACTGGATCGTATTCGAAGAGATTTCGGACTATATCCGGGCACATTTCAGAGATATCACCATCCAGGATCTGGTGGATGAATTCCACTATCAGGAGGATTACTTCAACCGCCTGATCAAACGAAAGACCGGACTTACCTATTCCGCTTATGTCCAGCAGATCCGGCTGGAACGTGCGGAACATCTGCTTGTGTCGACTGACAAGAGTATCGAAGAGATTGCCGATTCGGTAGGATATCATAACAAGGGATATTTCTACAAATTATTTCAGGAAAAATACGAAGAGACACCTGCAAGTTACAGACGTCATACAAGATAACGCACGCAATACAATGAAGAAGCACAGTAATGCGGAAAGTGCGATACGTACCCACCAGCTGGAAAGTGTTCCCTGTGTGGTGATAAGACTTGAGATCGTTCCTTTGATCAATACACCAAAGACTGTACCAAATGGTGTTCCTACACCACCGCTTAACAGTGTACCACCGATAACGGAAGCTGAGATCGCATCCATTTCAAGACCTTTGGCCTGCTCTACGAATCCGGAACAGCTGTTTAAGCAGAAGAGGAATCCGCCGCATCCTGCAAGCAGTCCGTCCAGAACGACAATAAAGATCAGTATTGCGATGATAACAGTCGGATATATGTATGCCGGGATAAATTTTCCACGACGGCTGTATGATCCGATTGGGAGATAAATCTTATAATTAGCCGATGCAAAGAATGTCTTATTTTTGATAGAAATCATATCAGTACTGATGATTGATGTCATACCACGTCCAAAGAACATACCTGCAAGTGATACGATGAATGGCTGGATTTCAAGATAAGATACCAGGAATCCCTGAACGATACCAAAAAGGAGTCCGATCAGAAGTGCGATGGCAACTGCCAGAAATACAAGTCCTACCGCCGCGACAACTCTTGTCCAGTTTTTTCTTCCATTCCCTGTTTCACTCATAAAAAAAGTCCTCCTATAATATGTAAACAGCTAATGGCTATTATGCACTAATTATAGAAGAACTTCTTCATTACTTATATAATTTTATTTACGAAAATAGTTCGTTTTTTTGCGATTCTAAATATCCCCGCGTCTGTTTCTGGACGCTTTCAGTCGTGTCATGGCACGGGCCATAGAAGCCTGTGACAGATAATACTCCTGAATGCTCTGCTTCTGACGAAGCTGTTCTTCGGCACGTTCCTTTGCTTCCTCTGCACGCTTCACATCGATGTCTTCCGGACGCTCTGCCGTATTAACCAGTACAGAAGCACGGTTATTCACGATCTCTGCAAATCCCTTGGATACAACCGCTGTTACCCACTCACCGTCAGGCTTGCGGAAACGCAGTTCTCCGATCTCCACTGCGATGACCATGTTCTCATGATGAGCCAGAATACCTTTCTCCCCGTCGATCGTCGGGATGACCAGATACTCACATTTACCATCGTAGAAGACCTTATCCGTAGATATAATTTTCAATGAAAATGTGCTCATACTAAGCCACTCCTTCTGCCTTCGCCTTAGCGATCACGTCTTCGATCGTACCTACATTGAAGAATGCATTTTCCGGATATTCATCCATCTCACCGTCGATGATCGCTTTGAATCCACGAACAGTTTCTTTCAGTGGAACATATTTTCCAGGAACACCGGTAAATGTCTCAGCTACTGAGAATGGCTGTGACAGGAATTTCTGGATCTTTCTTGCACGGGCTACTGTCATCTTATCCTCTTCGGATAATTCTTCCATACCGAGGATTGCGATGATGTCCTGTAACTCTTTGTACTTCTGCAGGATCTCCTGTACCTTACGTGCTACCTGATAGTGCTCCTCACCTACAACTGCAGGCTCCAGGATACG
>OJNI01000648.1_pt1 | contig 22559 bp, 20 predicted proteins | sample 1597441 | NCBI WGS metagenome assembly OJNI01 (sample SAMEA2452131, study PRJEB22498) | human gut metagenome | reverse complement strand
ATTAGCTGGTCACATACTTCGTCATACATAGACCAGCCACCCATATGGGCTAATACAAGTTTGTGTGGTGGGACTTCTTTTATCATATTGGCAAGACGTTCGACACTTGCCTCATCACAGTTAGGAAAGCTTATGTCCATACCGCAGTGGATAGATACAATAAGGTCGTTGTCGTTTGCACATTCTATTATTCTAAGACATCTTGGGTCATCTATATTGGTGCGCTGGAATACAGGGTGAAGCTTAATTCCTGGAACACCAGCTTTGGCAAGGTCACTTATTATAGTCTTGTAGTCATCATTATCAGGATGAATTGTACCAAATGATATTATTCCAGTAGATTTAAAGGATTTATTAGTTTCTATGGCTATTTTGTTGATAGTCGTATGCTGTGACGGCTTTGTTGCTATAGGCAGTAAGACAGAGTAATCAATGCCAGCTTTTTTCATAGAAGCTTTGATAGAGTCTACACGTCCATCCAGATAATTACGTATCCCGCCGCTTTGAGCAAGTCGTCCTACGGCACGGTCCGCAATGTCATCAGGAAAGCTGTGAGTATGAAAATCTATAATCATAAATATCCTCATTTCTGCGCCCCAGTTATAAGTATAGCGTGTCGGGTGCGCATAACACTAATTCATATTTTTACCATTTAAGAACGCATTTAAACATTTAATAATTAAATGATAACATAATAAAAGGAGCAGGTCAAAACGCACAGAACAACCTGCCTATATGGATTTCGTGTTGCATATTATGTGGAAAAACCACAGATAATTATTGTATTATACTAGGTGGTTTATATGCTGGCAATATGGATATAGTCAGTAAAAGAGAAGAATGGCAGAATTTAGATGACCAGCCTTTTTAAAATGTATAATTTTTCACAATTTTCACATACTACCCATACAACGCAATATATGGAAAATAGTTCGATAAACCATTGAATGAGCATAGAGAAACAGCGTGTATGGATTATGTTGAAAATAAGGAGGATTGTATGAAAGCCACTGGAATTGTTCGTCGTATAGATGATTTAGGAAGAATTGTAATACCAAAGGAGATAAGAAGAACATTAAGAATAAGGGAAACTGACCCGCTATTGACAACATTGACACAGTGCCGAAATGCTGATAAACAGGGCGTTTGTGAGAATTCAAAGGTGCCGGATAATGAGAATAGGGCACTGGCGGAGGAGAGAATCAGACAGGTAAAAAGAGAATTGTTTGTTGGGGGAATGATTGGACTGGCAGAGAGAGTGGGGAAAGGATGAAGGTGGTATTATGGCACCGGTCGGAGAAATCTGACCGGTGTTTTTGCATTCAAATAAATTGAAAATTGCAAATTGAAATGTTCAATTTGTAATTGTGAAAGAATAGAAATGGTGGTATACTGAGATATAGTTAGACATTTCGTGTTAGGTATTCTTGGAGGATAACGATGACAGTTAATTACGATAAGTTGTGGAACATATTAAATGAGCGTGGAATGATGAAAACGGAGCTTATAAAAGAGGCAAAGATAAGCACAAATGCTATGGCAAAGTTGGGCAAAAATGAAGATGTCCGAGTTGCAGTATTGGCAAAGATTTGTGTGGCGCTAGGGTGTAAGTTGGATGATATTGTAGAGATAGAGTCCTGATAATGGGACAGGGTTTGTGAGAAGATTTTATATGGGATAGTGGAATTTTTGTTTACTTGAACTTCCGATAATACAAAATTATCCTCACCAACAAAGATAATGGTATCATTCTTAATATCCTTAGGTTTTAACTTGCCATCCTTGACCATCTGTTGTTTTTCAGCCCTGATACGCTCCAGCAATACGGATGCTGGTTCATCGTTTGGATCCTGTGGAACTAATTTACCGCGAATAGCAAGGCCAAGAATTTTTTGTCGTAATGCTTTTGTATCCATTATTCTTCCACCTCTCCTATAAGTGCTTCCAATTCCGCAACTGCCTTAGATATGTTGGAGGATTTTTCCTTTATTTGTTCTAACAATTCTGCAAGAGTGTAATCATCTGTCCCCGAATCACTCTTCATCCATGTAATATCAAGACTTGTTTTATCCCTTGCTAAAATTTCATCATATGTGAATTTTCTCCATCTTCCATTCGGATTTTCTTCACTATATGTTTCTTTACGTGCTGACAAATCACCATCCGCATAGCAAGCAACAAAGTCATCAAAATCTTCTTTCTTCAAAGGATTTGTCTTTCCAAATGATGGCATGTCATTTCTAAGGTCATATATCCAAACTTCTTTAGTATTCGCCTTGTCCGTTTTACCTCTCGTAAAGAACAATACGTTTGTCTTTACTCCCTGGGCATAGAAAATACCGGTAGGCAGTCTAAGGATTGTATGCAGGTTACATTTTTCCATAAGGTCTTTACGGATTTTTTCGCCATCTCCATCTGCAAATAAAACATTATCCGGCAATACAACTGCTGCTCTTGCTTTTCCATCTGTATTCAAGCTTCTGTAAATATGCTGCAGGAAATTGAGCTGCTTATTGCTTGTTGGGAATGTAAAGTCGTCTCTTGTAGCACGTTCTCCACCCTTCTTGGTTCCAAAAGGCGGATTCGTTAATACTACATCATATCCTTTCATTTCTTTTCCAGCATTAGACAAAGTATCTGCCAGCTTTATTTCACCTTCAATATCATGTAGCATTGCATTCATCAATGCAAGCCTATGTGTATCATGCACAAGCTCACAGCCGGTAAATGCCTCTTCTCTTTCGAATTTTGCAGTATCCGCATCTAATTGGAATAAATCGTCTGTATTCTCTCTCACATACTGGCTTGCAGAAATCATGAATCCAAACGTTCCGCAAGCTGGATCATTACAGCGTTCTCCCGGCTGTGGTTTCATTAATCTTGTCATCACATCAATAAGAACTCTAGGAGTAAAATACTGACCTGCTCCGGATTTCTTTTCATTCGCATTTTTCTCCAATAATCCCTCATAAAGATTGCCCAATCCCTCTTCACGAGCTGAAAACCAATCAAGTCCATCAATCGTCGTAATAATTTTTTCGAGGTTCTTCGGCTCCTCAATATTAGTTGCGGAACCCTGATAAATCTCTCTTACGTGTCCTGTACAGTTTTCTCCCAGATGATTCAGCAATTCTTTGTAAAATTTCTTTAATTCAACACCACTTTTTGATTTTAATACATCCCAACGATAACCTTCCGGTATCTGCTTCTCTGCACCGGTTTCCTTTGCCATTTTAAGAAACAGAATATATGTAAGCTCAGTTACATACTGATGATAGGTAATTCCATCATCTCTTAATACATTACAGAGATTCCAAAGTTTTGATACGATTTCTTGTGTTGTCATGCAGTTCTTCCTCCATCATCATATAGATACTCATTGAGTTCTAAAACGACACTTTCTAATTTGTCACTAAATATTTTATTTATCTTGGTGAACCCACCCTGCGATTTAAAACGACTGTCCTCATCGAATACTGTAATATTCAATACCCATTCATTCAGCAAATAATCTTCCATTCTCTTAATCCAATTTTGTTCCTGCATAGTAAAAGAATGTGCTTTTCGCAATCGATCCACAGCCTTTCTAATTCTTGCCTCATGGCTGATAAGCACTGAACCTATAGCATATCTGCGAATCAAGCTTATAATATCTGCTGCCATTTCCTCATTTGACAATTGTGATATTGCCGTATTTAATTGCTGTGTTGTATATCCCTCTCTATCCAACGTAAGCATCAGGGACTTCAAGCTATCCCTGGTAAGTTCACACGGCTTTGTACAGATAATTTTTAATGCTGCAATCTCATTGATATTATTTTGAATATAGCTTGAGAATGCATCTATGTAATCTTCTGGGCGGGCATCTTTATTTCCGTAACCCCTTCTCTCTTCGATAAAAGTATCTTGTTTATCAGAAATAACAACAGGTCGTCCACCATTTGGCTTACTTTCCTGAAGCATACGAAATAAATCGTAATATGCCAACAATCTCTTTTTAGCATCTTCCGGACTGCGTTTTTGAATATCAACTACAAACTGTGTCGGATCCATTCCTCCTGACATATCAATGAAATGCTCCATCGTTTTTGCATCAATATTTTTCTTTTTACGCTGTAGCTTTGCAATTACCTGATTAATCTGATTCTTTACCTGTGCTTCATCATTCAATTCCTCTAAACCATCTAATAACTGTGTAAATGATGTGCTTGGATTTGCTACTACTGGTTTCATTGTATTGACATCCTCTAAAGCATCGTAAACACCAACAGGGTCATAAATATCAAAATGTGTCTTGTGAATCTCTTTGCACAAACGTGTAGCACGTCCCAACATCTGCTCAAACAAAATACGTGATTTAACACGGCGCATAAACACTAACGTTGAAATCGAAGGTACATCAATACCCGTTGTCAACAAATCAACCGTGACAACAATGGATGGATAATCTTCATTTTTGAAACGCTTTATTGCCTCTTGTATTTTCTTTTTATTTCCGTTGGCTACACTGCCAGTAATCTTCATAATTGCATCATTATCAACACCATATTCTGTGTAAATATCCTTAAGTATTGATACAATCATATCTGCATGGTCATCATTAACAGCATAAATCAATGTTTTCCCCTGTTCCCTCGGAGATTCCGGATCTATATTTTTTGCTATTTCTTCCAAAACCGTTCTATTAAAGGATTCTACTATAACCTGCTTATTAAATGAATCTACATCAAAATCCAGTTCATCCTCTATCAACTCACTATTTTCGATTTTTCCGGTGATTGGGTCATATATTGTAACCGCATCACCCTTTTTATAATGAATACCTTCTGTATTTAATTTAGTCTTTAACTCATGAGGTGCATCATGATCTACCAAATATCCCTCAATAACAGCCTCACGGTAGGTATATTTAAAAACCGGTTCTCCAAAGATTTCTGTAGTCTGTAATGCCGGTGTTGCTGTAAGTGCAATTTTCACAGCATTAAAATATTCTATAACTGACCTATACTTACTCTGATATTCTCTTTGGTCTCTATAAAGAGCCTCATCTTCTCCCATTTCTTTGTCTAGGATGTATCCGCGGTGTGCTTCATCTATTATGAGCAAATCATAATCTGAAACAGCAGGCATGGTTTCACCATCATTGTACATAATTCGCTTAACCATTCCCTGAACAGTCGAAATGTGGATACGAGTCTCCTTATCAATTGTTTTGTCTTCTAAACCTTTAATATTATAAATATCATCAAGCGTGAGGAGATCTTCCATTTTTACTTCTTCGAAAACATCCTGAGCCTGTTCTCCTAATGCTGTACGGTCTACCAAAAACAAGATGCGACGAAATCTCTCTGTCTTAAGGAAGCGGTAAATCATACCTAATACAGTTCTTGTTTTACCTGTACCGGTAGCCATTGCTAATAATGCGGTTTGCTTTCCGTTAATAACAGCCTCCTCTGCCGCCTTGATTGCGTTCAGCTGATAAGGTCTCAAATTCAGTCCGTCTTTATCTGTCAAAAGGTCATATGACATTTCCTTCAGATTCTTATTCTTACCTTCTATATCCGCAGCAAGCAATTCTTCCATTCCGTCAGGACTCATCCAACCCCGCAATGGCATCGGTGAATTATCTGGTTTTCTTAAATCCAAAAACCAGATACCGGATTTTGTTTTGTACTGCTCAAGATATGGTCTTCCGTTTGTTGCAAAGGTAAAAGGAACTTTAAATTCCCCCCATGTATCTATAACGTATTTTTCATCTTCTTTTCGAATACATCTAGGATAGTCTTTTCCCTGATAATCAATAACAGAAGGGATATCCTTATGAATAGCTTTTGCTTCGATAATACCAACTAATTTCTCTCCTACAAAAAGTGCATAATCTGTATATCCCCTATTTCCCACTTTAGAATTCGTAGGATATTCAGCGATTGCGAGATTTCTACCTTTTGTAGGACGAGTTCCCTTGGAGTAGCGCAGATTTTCGGTATCTGCATCCCATCCTACCATTCGTAATTGTTCATCAATCAAGAAACGAGTTTCCGCTTCTGTTTTTGGTCTTTGATTGGCTGCTTTATAAGCTTGCTTCTTACGCTCTGTCTGTTCAACAATCGGAGCCGCTGCTGCCGTTTGTTCTGCTAACTTTGTGAGCTCTGATTCCTTTTTCTCTTCAGCCTCTTTATCAACTGTAACTGATACTGTATTTTCTTCCGGCATGACAAAATCTTTATGAGAATAGTTCCAATCTCCATAGGTCTGCATAAACCATTCGCAGAGACTGTGTGCCATCGGCAAAAATGTTTTGTCATCTGCTATCGAAGCATAATTTTCATGTACTGCTTTATTTCTTACCTTTCTAAGACCATGCAAAATAGTAACTAAGTCACTTGTAAGTAACCCTTCTCTACTTAATGTGTCTATACGTGCAACTGCTGTGTTATCATGTGGAAATGCAATTCTATCATATGTAAACATTAAATTTACAATAGTTTCTCCAATCATACCCAACTTCATTAAACATGAATTTGAATCAGAGTAACAATATTTCTCAGCCATTTCTCCAAAATTTGAAAGAACCGGAAAATCTTTCTTCAAAAAATCAAAATTTGAAACCATCGCTACCTCCTTCACGCATCTTTAAACTTCTCATAATTTACATTATGAGAAGTTTCAAGATGGTAGCGTAAAATGTATTGAAGATGAGATACCTTTTGATGTGCCGGAAGGGTGGGAATGGTGTAGATTAACGGAGATTACTTTTGAAATCTTTGCTGGTGGAGATAAGCCTGAAAATTACTCCAAGACACAAACAGATGAGTTTTCCATTCCTATATTTGCTAATGGCGCCGAAAATGATGGTCTGTATGGTTTTACCAATAAAGCAAGAGTAAATAAATCTGCAATTACCGTCTCTGCAAGAGGAACTATTGGCTTTTGCTGTATTAGGCACATGCCCTTTGTACCAATAGTGAGGTTAATTACTATTGTTCCTGCTGAGGGGATAAATATTGAATATTTGAGAATTGTATTCCAAGCACTAATTGAAACAGGGGAAGGCTCAAGTATTCCACAGCTTACTGTGCCTGGAATAAAGCCTAAATTAATTCCGATACCACCATATTCAGAACAGACAAGAATATCCAACAAATTGATAGAAACAGAAAAAATTGTTTCAGCTGTTGAACTTAACCAAGAATCAGTAGTCAACTATATTAAGTTGGCAAAAGCAAAAATCCTCGACCTTGCAATTAGAGGTCAACTTGTTCCACAAGACCCTAATGATGAACCTGCTTCGGTTCTGCTTGAACGCATTCGGGCAGAGAAAGAGGAACTCATAAAAGCGGGTAAAATCAAGCGTGATAAGAAGGAATCTATCATTTTCCGTGGTGAGGATAACTCTTATTATGAGAAGATAGGAAGCACCATAAAAAATATAGACGATAGTATTCCTTTTGAAATTCCTGGAAATTGGTGTTTCATACGACTTAAAGAATTGTGGAAATTAATTTCTGGGAGAGATTTATCTCCATCAGAATATAACGATAATCAAGATGGTATTCCATATATTACCGGGGCAAGCAATTTTAGAAATGGCACAATCGAATTAGTAAGGTGGACATCATCTCCACAAGTTATTACAAAGCAGGGCGACTTGTTACTAACATGTAAAGGTACAGTAGGAGAATTGGCTTTCAATGATTTTGGAAATGCCCACATTGCCCGTCAAATTATGGCGATACGTAACACATATGGTCTTAACGTGGAATATCTTTCTTTTTGTATAAGCTTTTATATTGAAGAAATTAAAGCAGTTGCCAAAGGCTTAATTCCTGGCATTTCAAGAGAAGATATACTTAATCTAATACTTCCGATTCCACCAGAGAATTACCAAAGGTTAGTTGTATCTCAAATTAGAAGGAGTAATCATGCACTATACTTAATAGAAAAGAGCCTCATCTGAGGCTTTTTTCTATATAAATTAAATTTTCCACAAGACTTTGAATTTTGTTTGTTATACGATATTGTTCTGCTAATGGTGGTATAGGTAATAATAAACCTTTTACAACATCTGTAGTAACAGCTACAAATGTTGTTCCGGTTGCCTTTTTTATTAGTGTTTCCCTAAAAGCTTTTATCCAATATAACATAAAATATTTTGAAACAGCACCCAAAGGACTTATAGAGGCTAATCCCCTGCCTATACAAATTTTTCTATCTGTAAGATTTACTTCACCGACAGGTGCTCTTACACATAGCAATATTGAATTAGGCTTTGCAATTTTAGTGAGTGCTCTTGTGTATTGACCACTGTTTTTAATAAGCATATCTGAAAAGTGTATTTTCCCTTGATGAAATTCAGTATATTGTGGATTTTCGCAAATACTTGTTCCTTTAGGTGATGTACCCATAATTATATCAGAGATGCTGCTCATACGGCACCAAATCCAATTATGTGGTATTTTAAAAGGAATATCTTCATCAATGCAATGAACTTCATTACCTATCTTCTCATAATAAGAGAATTGTACACTTTTACCTCTATAATTTATTCAGCGGATACCCGCAAATAAATTTATGGAGGTGTCTTTATATGAAGACAGAAATAACTTTTGAAGATTACCTAAAAAAAGGTAATCTATCAGGTAACACCATCGAATCCTATCTGTGGACGGTGAATTACTTCACTACAAATTATGAGAAGGTTTCTAAGGAAAACTTACTTGCCTACAAGGGCTATCTGATGGAACATTTTAAACCCAAAACTGTAAATCTGAGAATACAAGCAATTAACAAATATCTGGAATATTTAGAAAAACCACAATTGCGACTCAAAGCAGTAAAGATTCAGCAGAAAAGCTTTTTGGAAAATGTAATCAGCAATGCCGATTATAAATTTCTGAAGAATCAGCTTAAAAAAGATGGTAATTTGGAGTGGTATTTTGTTGTCTGGTATCTTGCTGCGACTGGTGCTCGTGTAAGCGAACTAATTCGTATAAAGATTGAACATGTGCAACTTGGATATTTTGATTTGTACAGCAAGGGAGGTAAATTACGTAGATTATTCATCCCTAAAATATTGCGTGAAGAAACGCTAAAGTGGTTGGGTGAAACCCAACGCACATCGGGTTATCTATTTCTAAACAGGTATGGTGACCGCATAACGACTAGAGGTATTTCTCAACAACTCAAGAATTATGCGGATAAATATGGATTAGACAGCAAAGTGGTCTATCCACATTCTTTCCGTCATAGATATGCTAAAAATTTTCTCGAAAAATATAACGATATTTCATTACTTGCTGACCTTATGGGGCATGAAAGCATTGAAACTACTCGTATCTATTTACGACGTACCGCAAGTGAACAACAAGCACTTGTAGATAAAATAGTAACTTGGTAAGAAGTGCAGCCGCTTTTTGAAAGCGGCTGTTCACTATAGTAACATATTTGAGATATTGTCTATCTCAATAAATATTTTTGAAATATGCTGAGAAATTCGTCGTTGTTCCTCAAACGGAGGCAAAGGAAATACTGCTTTTCTCCCATCTGCAGTACCCAATCGTGGCATTTTTACTCCATATGAGCAACGATTGGCATATTTCAAAAAAGTAGGTGACATTAGATAGTATAATGCATATTGTGGTTCAACAACATTTGAGAAATTCAACGGAAGAATTTCAGAGGTGCAAAATCCTTCCTCATCTGCAAGAACCACTTTATTTAGATAAGGACGCAACTTGCTATAAAGGACCTGTCCCTTTTTGAACAGATGCTTTGTACTAGACGAATCACGTTCATATTTCCTAATTTTATGTATAACTTTGCCGGAATCTTTTTCAATATCTTCGAGATCTAAAACCCACGCTTCCTCGTCAATATCTTTAGTATCTACATTAACACAGTTTCCATAATCACATATCTCACCTAAACAGCACAATTCCCAATTAATAGGAATATCATCCAAATTCCAATCATTAATATTTTCTATTAATGTTCCGGTTTGTTGATAATAAGAGTTATCCTCACCACGGAAAATGATAGATTCCTTCTTATCACGCTTGATTTTACCCGCTTTTATGAGTTCCTCTTTCTCTGCCCGAATGCGTTCAAGCAGAACCGAAGCAGGTTCATCATTAGGGTCTTGTGGAACAAGTTGACCTCTAATTGCAAGGTCGAGGATTTTTGATTTTGTCAAAGAAACAGTTTCAGCTAAAATCTCTTTTTCTTCTCTAATTTGATTTATCAAAGAATCCATTTCAACAAATTTGCTAACCATTGCCGATTGTGTTGTTATAGTGCAAACAGGAATTAAGGTTGATAGAATTCTTTCTAATGCCAACTTAGGCATAGCTACCTGATGGGTTTTGTCTTGAAATTGTTGCTGAACAAATTCCGATTGTATAATCAAGCATAAATAGGTTTTATTGATCTGTATGTTTGTAATTTTTACTGCATTTTCAGTAAGGTTCATTCCATCTAACTCAGTAGGCACTTCACCAGTAACACCAATTGTACCAGCAATGGTAACATAAAGATCATCTTTTGAAATCGTATAGTTTTTGATTTGTAAAAATACTTCCTCTGAAATATATTTCAGATCATCCGTATTTATAGAGTGATTTTTCATGTCGGTTACTCGGATATAAGCGTGAGCGGTTCGACAAGGTGAAAAGCCCACTCCCTTCGGAAGTCTCTTGCCTCCTTTAACTGCTGCAATATCTCGAACTCTACACCATTCCCACCCTTTCGGCACTTCAAAAGGTATCTCATCTTCAATACATTTTACGCTACCATTTTGAAACTTCTCATAATGTAAATTATGGATTCAATTTTCACTCAATTCTCAGTCAATGAGAGTTGGGTGGATTTTTTATATCCTATAATTACAAAATAAAACGCCCACAGGGCAGAAAGACAGGTACAGGATATGTACAACAACAATTTTACGGAAGAACCGATTGTCATCGGTATCGACCATGGTTTCTCCTTAATCAAGACTAGAAATCACATTTTCAGCAACGGAGTAAGCAACTTCTGGGCATTAATGATTTTGCGGATATATGGTTGTATTGTTACATGATTCGGTGTGAGACGTACAAATCCGTTTTCTTCCAGTGAGAGCAGGTCATGGGAGCAGATGCTGTACCAATTATAAAGGATATTCAGTGGCATTCTGTATTCCGGACACAACGCAAGAACCCGTAACAGTTTTGTAGTAATTTCAGACAAATTGTGAAAACCTATCAGATTAGATAACTGCTTGCCATACAGGTCTTCGTCGGTTTGTGCTGATGGATTGCCGACAAAGGGATTGTGAGTTGAGAGTAGTACATTTTCTTTTAGCTGGTCAAGCAACACATCCGGAGTATATACGGATAAAGATAACAACTTTGCAATAAGCTGAATGGACATGGTATGGTTACATACAGTTTCAATCGTAATCTTCTATGTTTCTTATTTCATGGTAGTAAATTGTTTCGATATGGGAAGTATATCATAAAATAAGAAGCGGAACAACTGTTCGTAATGTGCGAGAGCTATTTTTTGAAAGATTTTTTGGGATTCCATTTCTTAAATTCTATTTAATCTTTTTCAATTTGTACTCAACTGTGACTCAATGTAGAATGCGACCGGTTTTACTAAAATGAATCTATCAGGTTTATGCATCATTGCCGGCATAAAGATGACAAAACTTGGCAATCATTTAGGTAAAGGAGGTTTCGCATGGAGTTGACAGTAAACAAAGCGGGCAAGTATGCTTTAGTATGGCTTACAAATGCGGAAAAGGCTGATCCAAAAGTTATGGACAGCCTACAGCCTTTGATTGAGCAGTGTAAGGAGAAGAAGTACAGATTGGCTATTTTTGAATCAGGTGAGCAGGATTTGTTGGAAAAAACAACAGATTTGCTGATTCACAATCGAGGACTGGAAAAGACCGATGATGGAAAAACAACTGCTTTGCCAAAACAGGCATCAGGAGAAATGTAGCGAGCGGCGATTCGCCCGATACTACCCCACATCGTTTCTTTCTACCCCAAATTAGTGAAATTGGGGTAGAAAATACATAGAGTAAGTAAAGATGATTTAAAGAAGTAGCAAATGATTAAGCATATAATATGAGAAGATTGATTTTTATAAAAATAGCGGCTGAAATTACTCAGCCGCCACATAATCTAAAATTTTTTGTCTTTAGGTGGACAAGGGTCATTACCATAGCTATCTTTATCACGAATTTGTCCGCTGCGTCCGTGAATTACTAATTCACTTTGTTGTTTCATTGCAATAGGACGTCCATATTCAATAGCTTGTTTTTGGGTGGTAAAAGTTTTTGTGGCTTTATCAGAGCACTCACGCTTAAGCTGCCACTGTCCGTTGTTAGGTATAATGTGTTGATTTGCCATAAAATAGTCCTTTCTCTGCTTAAGCAGTGGTGTAGTGTTTCCAAGGGATTCTTGCGGGATGAACTTTTGCAAGAAAACGCACAATGTCTGGTCTGCCATCATAAGTAGGTATTCCGCGTGAGTTTTGAGCCATTAATATAATTGGTATGTTTCCGAAAAATGGAATAAAACTTGCACGAACTTGTTCCTTGGACGGACTTGTAAGAACATATGGTTTCACAACAGCGATTGCAAAGGTTACACCTTGCTCTCTGATTTTTGCTCCATCGAACTGCATAGGTTTATCCTCCTTTCCTAATTTTTAGGAATACAGATAAAGCCTTTCAAAATGATTGAATTCCGTGTAGGAATGTGTTATGATTCAAATGCGACTTTGAATTCGCAAGAGCGATTTCATTTTGAAAGGGTGGTCTTTTGGACCATCTTTTTTTATCCCTGCTTTAGCACTCGTAGGAATAGAGCGCTAACTATCCTTAAAAGTAGAATATCACAAAATAAATATTAAGTCAATAAAAATACGAATAACTCACAAAAAACTTGACATAATATCCTAAAATGGGTATATTATATATGAAAAGGAGGTGCTGTGATATGTTAGTACAGTTTATGATAAAGAATGTATTGTCTTTTAGAGATGAAACGATTTTGGATATGACAGCAATTAATGCATATAAGGAACATGAATGTAATTTAATTGATATAGGTGCAAAAGATAAATTTGTGAGAGTTGCAGCAATTTATGGAGCTAATGCAAGTGGAAAGTCTAATTTAAATATTGCTATGAGATATTTTCAGAAAATAGTGGTAGAATCATTGAACAATGTTGATGATGGCGAAGATGCAGTATTGAAACGGTATTACAATCCTTTTTCATTTGAAAGTAATAATGAAAATTCGGAATTTCAAATTATTGAAATTGTGGGAGAAGATGAATATAGATATGGTTTTGAATATAACTCCGAATGTATTGTTGCAGAATGGCTTTATAGAAAAAACTTGAATACAAATAGAACATCTATCATCTTTGAGAGAACGACAGAAAATGTGGAATTTGGGGCATCTGTTAGAAAAGAGTGTGAATTGTATAAAACTCAAATTCCGACAGAAACATTAGTGTTGTCTTTTTTTAATAAATTAAAGCTGAAAACTGAAGTTTTTAAAACTGTGTATAATAGCATTATGGATACATTGGTGGTTTCTACAGATTTTTGCGAAGATCAAGGTCTTTTGGAAGCAATGTTACCCCAGATTATAGATGAAGAAAAAGAGGATTTATTGAGATTTCTTAATGCAATAGATACTGGAATTAAAGATATTGGTTATGATGATAATGAAAAAGAGATTAGTTTTTTTACAGTTCACAAGGGGAGAGATGATAAATATTATCCGTTAGGATTATATTGTGAGTCGGAGGGAACAATAAAAAGTATTATGCTCTTTATATATGCAAGAACTGCGATACTTAACGATAAGTCTATCTTTGTTGATGAATTGAATGTGAAATTACATCCGCTATTGTTAAAATTTATCATTGATTTGTTCTATAATAATAATTCAGAGGCACAATTGATTTATACCACACATGATACAACGTTAATGGATAAGAAATTCTTTAGAAGGGATCAAATTTGGTTTGTTCAAAAAGACCAATTTGGATATTCTGAATTATCGGCATTGTCAGATTTTAAGGTTAGGTCAGATGCATCCTTTGAGAAGGACTATTTGGCTGGTGTATATGGAGGAATTCCATTTCTTAAGGAGTATGCAATGAAAGAAGGTGATTAGATGGGTTCGGATGATTTGTTTAAAAAGAGACGTGAAGAAAGAAAACGAAGAAAACATGAATATAGACCGATAAATACAAACTCTTTTTTGATTGTAACTGAGGGAGAAAGAACAGAACCCTTATACTTAAAAGGAATACAGAAGAAAATCAAAGAAAAAATGGACGGAAGAATTGATGTCATTGAAATACCGGTTATTGATATACATGGTGAGGGCTGTGGAACAGGAAAATTAATCGAAGTTACGGAACGAATTGTGAAAGAGGCCAAAATACTATATCAGAATGTATGGGTGGTTTTTGATAAAGATGATTTTGATGATTTCGATGTAGCCATACAATTAGGAAAAGAAAAAGGATATCAGGTGGCATGGAGTAATCAGTCGTTTGAATATTGGTTATATTTACATTTCAATTATAGCGATTCGGCACTTCATAGATATGATTGGAATGAAAAGTTAAATGAAATATTTAAGCAATACAATTTAGGGGATGGAACATATCGGAAAAATTATGATAATATTTACGATTTAGTAAATGTGTATGATGGGGTTAATAGTGCTATAAGAAATGCAAAGAGACGCATGGCCGGATTTGTGGATGAAAGGGATATTCCTTCACAATATGATCCAGGGACTATGGTATATAAGTTGGTGGAAGACTTAAAACGCTATTTGGATGAATAGAGGAGAATGTACGAATGGGTAAAGTATTGATTATAAAAAATAATAACGAAGATCCAAGAATATATCAGTTCGCTGAGAAAAGTTATATTGAAAAGAAGATTGGGTATTATAATACATTAGATGGTTCTCTTAATGAAAAGGGGGTACAAGAGCTAAAGGAAAGGTTTGATGGTGATGGACTTGTCTTAATGATTACGTATGATAAATGTGAACCAGGAAAAACAGAAGAAATACAGGATGTTTTTATAGGATCTAATGCCAATATAAATGAAAAAAATAATATTGAGTATACGATGAAAGTACATTTGTCATATACAAAGCATAATCGTGCGATAGAGAGTATAATAGATAAAATAGATTTAAGTCTGTCGGAAGATTTTGATAATGGATGTTATGTTATGATGAGTGATATGGAGAATCTTTATCAAGAATTAAGAGAAAGAATTATTACAAAATGTAAGAACTATGATTTGGCAGGAAAAGATTATAATTTAATTGAGAAACCGAATAACTATGTTATGAATGTTTTGGCACAAAAGGATATTCAATCGATTCGTGTTTTTTCATGTGATTTAGCTGGAGATAATAGAACAGAATTTCAAAGAGATAGAGAAAGAGTTGTGAATTGTAAAGCGTTCAGACGATTGGTTGATAAAGCACAAATTTTCGGAGCAGAAAAAGGTGATTATTTTAGAACACGTATGACACATTCACTGGAGGTGAATCAAATCGCAAAAGCTATTGCATATGCATTGGGACTGAATTTAGATTTAACTGAGGCAATAGCATTAGGACATGACTTGGGACATACACCATTTGGACATCAAGGCGAAAGAACATTGGATGATATATTGAGTGGCAAGATAGATGCAGGTATAATACTTGTGAAACATGAGGATAATAAAGGGTTAAACGAAAAGAAATGTTCAAAGATTAGCACTGAAGATTTATTGCAAAAAAGATGCTTTGGAGGTTTCAAACATAATTATCAGAGCGCACGAATTCTGACTGAATTGGAGGAAAAGTATAAAGAACATCCTGGGTTAAATGTGAGCGTTCAGGTGGTAGAGGGTGTTTTAAAACATACTAAATTAAAATTGAATGAAATTGAAATATCAGATTTTTTATCGGAGGAATATATATCAAAAATTAAGTTTAATAAAGGTAAAGAGGTACAGGTTTGCTCTAGTTTAGAAGGACAAGTGGTTGCTATTGCAGATGAAATTGCTCAGAGAGGACATGATGTGGATGATGCCCTAACTTCAGGCGTAATGACAATCAACGAACTTTTGGATAGATTTGCAATTGAAAAATGTAGTGTATTGCGAAGCAGAATAGAAGAAGAGATTGAAAATATAAATAATTCTGCATATTCTATTGTTGATCGCGAGGAGTTGAAAACAGCAAGAGTAGTTTCGATTATTATAAACTATTTTGTTGAGAACACGATTAAACATTCTGTTGAGAATATTGATAATTACCAATATTTAGGAGAAATAACCATGGATAATGAAATTAAAATTATCGAATTTCCTGAAGATGTTGAAAAGGTAAATGATTATTTGGAAAAAGTTGTACAGAAAAAAGTAATATGTAATAGTGAGGTGGCTAGAGCAGATTACAATGCCAGTATGATAGTGCAGACTTTATTTAAAAAATATTATTGTAATCCAAGATTATTACATTCAGGAACAGTTCATAGAATATTTTTGGAGACATTAAAACATTGTAATAACGAAGTCGCAAACAGTGCAATTAGTTTGAGTGATGGTAGTATTAAGTTAGTTAATATGGAAATTGAGGAACTGACCAAACGAGAATTGGATGGAGCTACTATTATGGCGTATCTAGAAGACAAGGATGTAGATACCACTTCGGAAGATATTATCATATTTGAAAAACGAAAAATTCTAGTAAGAGCAATAGTTGATTATATAGCCGGAATGACAGATGGTTATGCTTTGGAGGAATACGAAAAACTAAAATAAGTAGATGAGATCGGCAAGCATTTTTCGCTTGCCTTTTTCACACCTATAACTTACAATGTTGTTATAATTGAAGAAAGGAAAATTAACAATATGGATAAAAATACCAACGACCTTACACTTTGTCAGGAAATTGCCGGATACTGCCGTATTTCTGTTGATGAAGAGTTAGACAGAGACAATACATCTATTGAGAATCAGAAGAAGATTATTGAAGAGTTTGTAAAAGCTAAGTTTCCCAAGTGTAAGCTTTCTATATATGAAGACCGAGACCGTTCCGGGTATACCTTTGAACAGCGTGAAGGCTACCAGAAGCTTCGTAAGAAGCTGATGAATAGTCATATTAGTGTACTTATTGTAAAGGATTTCAGCCGATTTTCCCGTCGAAACAGTAAAGGTCTTGTAGAACTGGAAGATTTAAGAGATGCAGGCGTTCGTATCATTTCCATTGGTGATGCCATTGATTATCCGACTTATGACGACTGGACAGCCATACAGTTTCGATTTTTGATTAATGAGATGCCGGTTACGGATACCAGTAAAAAGGTGCGTAATGTTATCAGCCGAAGACAGGCTGATGGCGAGTGGATTTGTTCTGTGCCTTACGGTTATATCATTTCTAATATGAAGAAACAGGAAATATCTGTTGTGCCGGATGAGGCAGAAGTGATTCGCAAGGTTTTTGAATTATACAATGATGGTTGGGGCTACAAGAAAATTGCCAACTACCTTACAGACAAAAAGATACCTACGCCACGTATGAAAGAGATTCAGAGGGCAGAGGAGCGAGGAGATGAGTGCAAGCTTAAGGCAAAGCCGGAATGGAGCATTGTAACCATTCAGGGAATTTTATCAAATGATTTTTATATCGGAACACTCAGGCAGCACAAGTACACCAGAAAGAAGATTCATGGTGTGGATACAAAGGTGGATGAATCAGAGCATTTTGTATTTGAAAATCATCACGAAGCAATAGTTGATTATAAAACATGGGCATATACCCAAGAACAGTTAAAAAAAAGAACTACAACCCATTATCGTGGAGTAAAGAAATATGATAATGTGTATTCGGGCTTTATGTTCTGTGGGGATTGCGGTTCGCCAATGTTTTCTATGAGTAGAAGCGACATTGCACCGGCATATACCTGTGGTACTTACCATAAAAGAGGTTTGAAGGGGTGTAGTTCCCATCATATCAGAGTGGATTTCCTCGATAGTATCCTGAAAGAGTATGTGAAGAAGGTAAGAGATAACTCCCAGGATATGATTAAAGAATTGGAAACTTCCATTAAGAAAGAATCTACAGAGGTTAAGGAAAGTGAGAATACATTTTCACTTTTGGAAAGTCAACTTTCGGATGCCAAGGATGAGCTGAAAGCAGTGAAGAAACGAAAGATCAAAGAAATTGCCAAGGCGGATGAAGACACAGCCTCGATTATTGAAGAGACCTACGCAGAGATTGAGGATGAATTGATTAACAGAATCAAAGGACTCCAAAATCAGATGAATCTGAGTGTGGATAAGCGAAATGATATTATTCGAATCAACAGACTGGCGAAGACGGCCATTGATATTTTCAATGATATTCTGAATAAGAAGAACTTGGATAAGAAAGACTTGGAGTTAATTATTGATAAGATAATCGTATTTGAGGACAGAATCCATGTGAAGCTGAAAGCAGATATTGATAATCTCTTAAAAATCGGTGTTGTAACTACTTTCTATTATCAGCAGGTAGAGGGTAGAGAACAATTGTTAAGTGTTGCTGAAGAAACGAAAGGCAACGTGGCCAGTGCTATAACAGATATCGGTACAGATAACTTTGCACATATGGAAATGAATGAATTAGAAATGATTGCATCAGATAAAAAAGCAGGAAAAGAGACTATCGTAAATTTTAATCAAGACAGTAAGGTTATAGTAAAACATAAGGAGTCACCTGATACACGTAATAATTTAACCAAGTTATGTGTAGATGATCTTCTAACCACTACCGTTCCGCTAAAAACCCGCAACAAACCGGAACGACTCTTTACTGTCAATGTTATCAGTAGTGGTGACCCTATGGAGATATATACAGATATGGATGGGCAGATTGTGTTAAAGAAATATTCTCCGATGGCAGATGTATCGGAATTTGCAGTAGAATATGCGGAGTCCATAGCACAGAATACAGGAATGACAATTGCAATAACTGACAGGGATTGTGTTATTGCGGCAGCAGGAACACAGAAAAAGAATGTACAGGGAAAGCATATTACCAAAGAACTTAATGATATTATGGATAAAAGGCAGAGTGTTGTAGCATGTGCCAGTGAGAATGATTATGTAAAAGCGGTAACAGACTATGATTGTGAGTCAGAGGTGATAAGTCCGATAATATGTGCCGGAGATGTTCTTGGTATGGTTATTATGTTTGGCAATGACAAGAAACAGAAGCTTGGCGAGAGCGAGAAAAGAATAGTTAAAGTTGCGGCGGATTTTTTGGGCAGACATATGGACAATTAGCAGATAATTTTAATATAATAATATGATGTAAGGCAAAATACCATTTGCCATATACATCTAAATGCCAGAAGTTAGAAATATTGCACGGCTTCAGGCATTTACATATTAATATAAGTTAATTACGATTGGCAGACATTCCGGAGGAAGATTATGAGATTAGATAAATATTTAAAGGTTTCAAGACTTATTAAAAGACGTACAGTAGCTAATGATGCGTGTGATGCAGGCAGGGTAATGATTAATGGTAAAGTGGCTAAGGCATCAGTTGATGTCAAGGCAGGAGATATAATAGAGATATCTTTTGGTAACAAGAATGTTAAGGTAAGAGTTACAGACGTAAAGGACACAGTTAAGAAAGAAGAAGCTAAGGAGATGTTTGAATATATTTAATGATTAAGTATATTTAATGTTTGAGCATATCTAATAGTTTAATGTGTTTAAATAATAGTTATAATTAAGCATTTTTTGGCGTACCGCCTAATATATTAGACAGGTAAGATAAATGTATAATATATGGAGGCAGTTATGGACGATATTAAAAGGGTAAGACATCCTCATACAGTAAGAATGGAAGATAGAAAGAAGGCTCAGTTTACTGGTATTACTGACGTTATATCCTTTGAACCATCAAAGGTAATACTTGAGTCAGATTATGGCGTTATTGTTATAAAAGGGGAGTCACTTCACGTTAATAAGCTGTCAGTTGAGAAGGGGGAGCTTGATGTTGATGGCAGGGTTGACTCACTTGTGTATTCACAGAACAGCATAAGTATGAAAAAAGGCGACTCATTAGTGAACAGGTTATTTAGATAATTGTGAATACATCTTTTAGACATTATAAAGATTAATTAATTATATAAGTCCAGCAGTAGCGGGGAATAATGCTTATGTCAGGTGATATTATATGGGAGAGCGGCACATTTTTATATGCACTTTGGTGGGGAATGGTGCTCGCATTTCAATATGATACGATAAGAATAATAAGAAGAATAATAAGACACCGTCGTGTATTTATGATTGCTGTAGAAGATGTTATATACTGGATATATGTAGGAATACGGATATTTATTATATGTTTCTATGTTAATAGCGGAATTATAAGATCATTTATTGTAGTGGGGCTTGTGTGCGGGGCAGTTCTATATCTTAAGGCGTTAAGCGTGTATTACATAAAATATGGAGTAAGGCTTGTAGGAATTTTACTGAAACCATTGAAAATGCTTGTGTCTGTGATTAGAATAGTGTTGCAGTCATTAAGGAAAGACAGACCGAAGAATGGAGAGATATAGATGAGATTTGAGACAAAAAGAGAAAGGGAACAGCGAAGAAAAAGACAGAAACGCTCAGCAATTCTGGGCATGGTATTTGCTATGCTTGTTGTTGTGGGTCTTGGCGTGCTTTTATGGAATGGCAAGAAGAATATTGAAGCCAAAAATGTAGAGTACGAAAAGCAGATTAAAGAGCTTCAGGAACAGGTTGATGAAGAAAAACAGCGTACAGAAGAGCTTAATGAATATAAGAAGTATGTGCAGACGAAGAAGTTTGCGGAGGAGATTGCCAAGGATAAATTCGGACTTATATATCCAGATGAGATAATATTTAAAGGGAAGAAGTAACGTAACAGGGTTCGACACATTTTTTATATAACTGCTATTATAATGGTGTTCGGTTTAAGAAAACAGTATATTTAGACCAGAAATGAGGGGCTATGGCAGTTAAGAATGATGGATTGTGTATGACTTATACGATAAACAGATTGTCCGAAACAGCTAAGACGTTTCGCCGTCTGGGAGAAGCATATGAGTGTGCATCAGGTGATGAAGCACAAAGTCCCAGCTTTAAAAGACAGTTGTTTCTTGTTGCAGATATTCTTGAGGACTGCACGCTTATGCAGTTACAGGCAGATAAGCCGTCTAAGGGAATTGCAAGAGATATGGCTTCAAGGGCACTTGTCGCAGGAATAGTTATTAAAGATGTCAATATATTAAAAGACAAGACAGGCAGGAGTGAAGTTGTTATACTTGCAAGAACTCTTGGCAAGGGCTGTGTCGCAGAGAGAAAGATACGGAAAATAGTATGTGATGTTATGGGGGTTGGATACTATTCAGACCATAATAACAGGCTTGTCATTAACGACAACTGCCAGCAGTATGTGTTTCATCAGGAGAACCGTTTCCGATTTTTATCAGGAGTTGCAAGAAAATGTAAAGAAAAAAGCGGCTTTAATGGAGATAATTTTATGGTATCAAGCTTGTCGTGTGGTAAAGTTGTGGCGGCAATTGCAGATGGCTGTGGAAGTGGCAAGAGGGCATTTATTGAGAGCAGAATGGTTATAGAACTTATGGAGAACTGTATAGATGCCGGATTTGAGGAGAAGACAGCCATAGATTTTATCAATACGGCATACATTAATTGCAGTGGCAAAGACAGCCCTGTAACTATGGATATGAGTGTTGTGGACTGCCAGTCAGGTATGATGCATTGCATAAAGTTAGGGGCAGTATCTACATTTATTAAAAGGGAGGGCTGGGTTGAGATAATCAAATCGTCCACACTTCCTATCGGTGTGCTTGAAAAGGTAGATTACGACTGCACAGCCAAGAAGTTGTACGATGGTGACTATGTAATTATGGTGAGCGATGGTGTGCTTGATAATCTTCCGTGTCTTAATAAAGAGGAGAAAATGGTAGAGATTATCGAGGAAGTCGTAATGAAAAAGCCTAAAGCGATAGCTGACGAGATACTTAGAAAGTCAATGTCATATAATAATTGTGAAGTATGTGATGACTGCACAGTGCTTGTGTTCGGACTGTTTGACACCTACAACAAATAAATATATAATTGGGCAATATTGCCATATAAAACAACAGGAGAAAGCATTTAATATGGATGTTAATAATATAGAGAAAAAGGTATGGGCATACATAAAGGCTAATAATATGCTTGAGGATTGCAGTAATGCAGTTGTCGGTGTGTCAGGCGGAGCAGATTCTGTCTGTCTTATGATTATGCTTAACGATTATATTATACATAATAATAAAGACGTAAAGCTTCATATTGTACACGTTAATCATGGTATAAGAAAAGAAGCCGCTGATGATGAGCAGTTTACAAGAAAGCTGTGTGAAAGTCTTAAGCTTGATTATCATTGCTACAATATAGAATGTGAAAAAATAGCAAGGGAGAATAATCTTACTGT
>OJNI01000646.1_pt1 | contig 22585 bp, 20 predicted proteins | sample 1597441 | NCBI WGS metagenome assembly OJNI01 (sample SAMEA2452131, study PRJEB22498) | human gut metagenome | reverse complement strand
TTATCGGCGGGGCAGTGCAGGCATTTGGATATACAACCGTAACGATGATTAACTCCGTTATCGGTGTTCTTGGAGTTCGTACTCTTTGGATGCGATATATTTATCCGCTCTATCATTCGCTTGATACGATTTATATTTGTTATCCCGTTACCTGGACGCTGATTATGATTGCCAATGCAGTTGTATTTCTCATTGCTTATACAAAATACCGAAAAAAAGGGAAGGTGCTGTAAATGTCTTATCCGGATTTTACTGAGAGAAAACTGTCCTCTGATATTATCTTTGAGGGAAAGCTGCTTCACGTTTATAAGGATTCCGTCATGCTGCCTGACGGAAACACCTCGCACCGTGAATATATTCGCCATGTTGGCGCTGTATGTGTAGTTCCGATTACCGAGAATGACTGCGTAGTAGTGGAGCGGCAGTACCGCTATCCGATCGGTCGGATTACGCTTGAAATTCCCGCAGGAAAACTGAATAGCCGTGAAGAGGAGCCTGAAAAGGCTGCTCGCCGGGAGCTTATGGAGGAAACAGGGGCTGAAGCGGGAGAGCTAATTTATCTTGGAGAGTTCTATCCCGCCGCCGCTTATTCTGATGAAAAGATTCATATGTATATGGCGCGCGAGCTTACCTTTGGTGCGGCGCATCCTCGATTTAATCCCGCTTGAGGAGCTTGTTTCGGAGATTATGAACGGAAACGTTCCTGACGCAAAAACTCAGGCTGCTGTTCTGAGAGCTTATCTTTTGCTGAAATCAAAATGAGCCGCCGTTTTTCCAAGATATATTTTGAAATAACCAATCAGTGCAATGCTGCCTGTTCCTTCTGTCCCGGAACGACGCGTGAAAAACACTTTGTCAGTATGAAAGAGTTTGATTGTGTGTTGTCAAAGCTGGCAGGAAGAGCAGATTTTCTCTATTTTCATTTGATGGGAGAACCGCTTCTGCACCCTGACATTTGTGCTTTTGCAGAGAAAGCAAGCAGGCAAGGCTTTAAGGTCATGATTACGACGAACGGTTTACTTGCCGACACGCGCGGTCGGGAGCTTGTTGATACGGGCAAGGTGTTTAAATTAAGTATCTCTCTTCATTCTTTCGAAGCAAACAGATATGGAATCGCGCTTGAAGATTATTTGAAAAGCTGTTTTTCTCTTGCTGAACGAGCTTCGGAACGGGGAACTCTCACAGCGCTTCGTCTTTGGAATCTTGGCTCTGCTGAGGACGGTACGGAAAGCAATCTCTTTAACGAAAAGGTTATTGTGGCTGCAAAGGAATATTTCGGAGACGTTTGGATAAAAAACAGAAGCGGCTTTTGCATCGGAAAAGGAATATATTTGGAATGGGGAGAGCATTTTGATTGGCCGGGGTATGCAAAAATAAACGAGGGCAAACAATTCTGTCATGCGCTCAGGCTTCAGATGGGGATTCTTTGCGACGGAACGGTCGTCCCTTGCTGTCTTGACTCAGAGGGAGAAATTGCGCTTGGGAATATCTTCGACTCGGATATAGATGAGATACTTTCCGGGGAACGGGCGCTGCGTCTGTATAATGGTTTTACCGCCGGTTTTGCTTCGGAAGATATCTGTAAACGGTGTGGATTTGCAAGAAGATTTTCTGCCACGTGAGTTCTGCTTTGGCGGAACCTTTTGCGATTTTTTCTGTCCAAATATATTGATATGTTATTGTGTTTATGATAAAATTAAAATATAGATTTTCGGTTTTGTCCGGATATTCGGAGTTGTTATGAATTTTTGCAGTCTCGATTTCATATTCATTTTTTTGCCTCTCTTTGTCATATTGCATGGTATTGCGAAAGGGAAGCTGAGAAATGCTGTCCTTTTCTTAGGGAGCATCGTTTTTTATGCTCTTGCTGCGGGAAAATTCTATGAATGGCTGATTCTTCTTCTTGTTTCAGCCGTAATGAATTATCTGTTTGGTATGATTGTTTCCGAGCTTGAGGGAGGTTATCGGAGGACAGCTTTTATTTGCGGAATCGTTTTCAACGTGGTTTTTCTGCTTACCTATAAATATGCAGAGACATTTTTATCAGCTGTTCTTCCCGCTCTCGGCGCGGCGATAGGTAAGAGCAATATCTCAATTCCGGAAATTGCACTGCCAATCGGACTCAGCTTCTATACCTTCAAAAATCTTTCTTATCTCAGAGAAGTATATTCCGGAAAAGTAAATTCTGAAGAATCGTTTATTGATTACGGTGCCTACCTCTCTATGTTTCCGCAGATTTCAATGGGACCGATACAAACCTATCAGGATTTTTTTTCCTATCTGAAGTCGCGCAAAGCAACCTTTGACGGCATATGCTCCGGATTGTCGGAGTTCATTATAGGCTTTGGCTTGAAGAAAATTTTTGCAGACCGTCTCGGCAGCGTGTGGAGCGGAATCGAAACCATCGGATACGGAAGTATCTCCACACCTCTTGCGTGGATGGGAATTATCGCTTTTGCGCTTCAGCTATATTTTGATTTTTATGGCTATTCGCTCATGGCTTCAGGTATCGGAGAGATGCTCGGATATCAAACGCCTAAAAATTTCAATTATCCCTATATTTCCCGTTCGATGAGCGATTTCTGGAGAAGATGGCATATAACGCTCGGTGACTGGTTCAAGGAAAATGTATATTTCCCTCTTGGAGGCAGCAGATGCAGCAGAGTGAAGACGGTTCGGAATCTCTTTATTGTATGGGTACTTACCGGAGTGTGGCATGGAAATACGCTGAATTATTTTATTTGGGGATTATTTCTTTTTTTCCTTGTCTTTGTCGAAAAAACGGGAGTGCTTGATTTTATTATCGAAAACAAGGTGCTTTCACATCTGTATATGTTTTGTGCCATTTTGCTCTCATGGACACTGTTTAAGCTCCCTACCTTATCCGATTTTGCCGTGTATCTGTCAAGATTGTTTCCTTTTTTCACCTCTGTTCCGGAAGAAGTATACGCTCTTGATTGGCTTAAGTATGCAAAAAGCATCGGCTGGTTAATCGGTCTCGGATTTCTGTTCTGCACGCCTTTGCCGAGAAAATTGTATGATAAATTCAAAGACAGGGCGTATCTTGCCGTTCCGATTTTACTGATAGTATTTTGGTATTCCGTTTATCTTACCGTTTGCAGTGCGAACGATCCGTTTTTATATTTTAATTTTTAAGGAAACGCCGCACAATTCCGGAGGCAGAGCTGCACAGTCATATTTTTTGTTAAACGATACAAAATGAGGAGGCAGAGCAGATCCTCTGCTGACGATAATTGTGAAGTATGACGGGAAACGGACAAGCAGATATGCTGTCAATGTGCGGCTGTGAACCTGTCGGTGTCGACTTAAAAGCTGATAGTGAACGATATGGAGAGAATTATGAATCATTTTTCAGGGGGTACACAATCTCCCTTAAAAAAATATATACTGCTTATATGCGTGATTGTGTCGTCGCTTGCAGTAGCTATGGGAGGAGTGCTGCTCTCATCGGGGAAAGGGAATCCGATTGAAGCCTTTATGCTCTTTGTAAGAGACGGCTTTGAGACTGATACAGAGGATTCAGAAGAGATCGGTGACAGCAGCGAAACAGAGGACGAGAGGTCGGATGGCAGTACAGGAAAAGAAACTGCAAATCCGGATGATACGGATGAAAGTGCTGACAATACAGGCGATACGGAGGAAGCATCAAATCCTGTCGAACCGCCTGAGACAGAAACTCCCTCTCCTGAGGAATATTTTACCGATGTACTGTTTATCGGAGATTCCCGTACAGTAGGATTGTATACCTATGGAAGAATAGAAGGAGCGTCCTATTTTGCAAGGACCTCAATGAATGTATCGAATTGCTTTGCCGATAAAAAATCCGAGACCGGTACAGGGAAACTCAATCTTGAGGAATATCTAACGCAAAACAAATTCGGAAAAATTTATATTCTGCTCGGAATCAATGAAATTGGATACTCCTATAATTGGATTGTAACAAGATATGAAAAGATACTGACAAGGCTGAGAGAGCTTCAGCCTGATGCTGTTATTATCATTCAATCCAATATGCATGTGACAAAGGCGAAATCCGATGCCAATCCTGAAAGCTTCAATAATAAACGAATTGACGAACTCAACAAGCGGCTTTCGCTGCTTGCCGACGGGAAGAAAATATTCTATCTCGGTTTTGAGTCAATATTTGACGATGCAAACGGAAATCTGAGAACGGATTACACCGGAGACGGAGTACATCTTAAGGCGAAATGCTATAAATATTGGCGTGACTATATATTGGAAAACGGAAGAATTAAGGTGCCGGCTGAAACCGGAGGATCTGCGTCTGTAACCAAACCGGTGACAACCGATCCGGTGAAAACGACGCCGCCGAAAGAAACAGCGGCTCCGGAGGAGACAACACCGCCGGAAAAAGAAACTACAGATCCCGAAGAAACGACGGTGCCGGAGGATACAATACCTCCTGTAACGACGGACGGCGGAACAAGCGCACCGGAGGACGAGGATTATTTTGAGGATGCGCTGTTTATCGGAGATTCCCGTACAGTGGGATTCTATACCTACGGAAGAATTGAGGGGGCGTCCTATTTTGCCAGGACCTCAATGAATGTCAAGAACTGTTTTGCCGATAAAAAGTCGGAAACGGGAACCGGCACTCTTAACCTTGAAGACTATTTGTCTCAAAACAAATTCGGAAAGATATATATTCTTCTCGGGATAAACGAGATAGGATATTCGTACGCTTGGATTGTTTCGAACTATACTGCCGTGGTTGAAAAGATTCATACGCTTCAGCCTGACGCAAAGATTATCATTCAATCAAACATGCATGTGACAAAGGCAAAATCCGACGCTAATCCCGATACTTTCAATAATGTCCGTATTGATGAACTGAATAAGCGTCTTTCCGCTCTTGCGGATAATGAGTATATTTTCTATCTCGGCTTTGAATCGATATTTGATGATGAGAACGGGAATCTGAAGACAGATTATTCACGGGACGGTATACATTTTAAGGCAGATACATATAAGATCTGGCGTGATTGGCTGATACAAAACGGTAAAATTTAAAGGGTGGTGCTTCATTTATGATAAACGACAGCTTGAAAAATTCCGAGAAATACGCGGTGCTCGGTGAAGATTTTAAAAGAGTTTTTGATTTTCTTTCTACGTTAACGGATAAAACCGAAACGGGGAGATACGATGTTTCGGATAGGGCATTTGTTAATGTATCGGAGGGAATGACAAGAAAACGCTCAGATGCGAGATATGAGGTGCATGACAAGTATGCCGATGTACAGTATATGATTTCAGGAAGAGAGAATATTGATATTTGCGGCGAAGAAAAGCTTACTGTGACGGAAGATATGACTTCCGAAAACGACATTCGGTTTCTCTCCGGAGATCCCGGATTCTCAACGGTATATCTTGAAAGCGGAGATTTTGCAGTTATTTTTCCGGGAGAAGCGCACAGACCGCTTACAGCGGTTGATGATGTTCCTGTTTCGGTATTGAAAGCAGTCGCAAAGATAAAAATAGATTAAGAGAATCTTCCTCAATTGGTATTGTCTGACGAAAAATCCGGCGGCACAACTGTACAATAATCTTGTGCGGTATTGCCTTAAATTTTCTAAAGTTTATTTGAGTCCTGATATATAGGGCGGGAGGGTGTTATGAAAAATACAGACAGAGTTATATGGGGAATCATTCTTGTGGCAATCGGCGTTATTTTTGCGCTGAATGCATTCGGTATAACGAATATTAATGTATTTTTTAACGGTTGGTGGACGTTATTTATTATTATTCCATGCTTTGCGGGGCTTTTTACTGAGCGCCAAAAGACAGGAAATCTTATCGGTTTGCTTATTGGTGTCTTTCTTCTTCTGTGTTGCCGGGGCATTTTGGATTTCGGACTGCTTTGGAAGCTGGTTATACCGGTTATCATTGTAATAATCGGTCTGAAAATGATTTTCGGCGTTTCTTTCGGAAATAAAAGCCGACAAATCTTAAAAGATTTAGAGACAGACGGCAGAGAACTCAAAAACGGTTATGCGGCTTTTTCGGGAAAAACGCTATGCTTTGACGGAGAGGTTTTTAACGGAGCGGAGCTTACGGCAGTCTTCGGCGGAGTGAAATGCGATCTTACGAAGGCTATTTTCGAAAAGGACTCGGTTATCAATGCAAGCGCTACTTTTGGCGGTATAGATATTATTTTGCCTGACAATGTGAATATAAAAGTGAACTCCAACTCTCTTTTTGGCGGTGTGTCAGATAAAAAACACAGGAATGTAACCGAAAATCCTTTTACTGTGTATATCAATGCTACTTGCATGTTCGGAGGAGTGGATATAAAATGACAGCCTGGCAAAAAGCAATTAAATATGCTGCGATGGCTTTTGCTATTTTCCTTTGTGTGAGTATTATCGGAGGAATTTTCAGCTTTTTTTCTTCTTTTTCAATATTTTTCGTAGGAAAAAACTCTGTCGGCGAGATGAAAACCTACACGGTAAACGGAGAAATTACCGAGTTGCATATAAACATTGCGGCATCAAGCTTCGTTATTAGAAACGGAGATGATTTTCGTGTGGAAAGTAATCTGAAAAATCTGACTGTTGAAGAAAAAAACGGTACCCTTACGATTTCCGAAAAGAAAAGGTATTGGGGCTCTTACGGCGGTGATGTGAAGCTGGAACTCTATATTCCAAGAGATATTATCTTCGATAAGGTTGACTTCAGTTCGGGAGCAGGTACAGTTGATATAGAAAATCTCACTGCGGAGAGTATAAACTTTGAGCTTGGCGCGGGGGAAGTAAAAATTCAGAACTTAATTGTTTTATCAAAGGCAAAGCTTGACGGAGGCGCCGGAAAAATTACGATAAACGGCGGAAGCCTTTCGAACCTTGACTTCAATATGGGAGTAGGCGAAACGTCTTTAACGAGCAGGCTGTCGGGAAGCTGTGACTTCGATTTGGGCATAGGCTCGACAAAGCTAATACTTATTGGGCAGAGCGACGATTATGCCATTGATGTAAATAAAGGTTTAGGAGAAATCACCGTGGACGGCAAAAAAATGTCAGACGGCGGGGTTTTCGGAGAAGGGAACAACAGAATTAAAATTGATGGAGGAATTGGAGAAATATCTGTTGTGTTTGAAGAAGACTGATTTTACGGGAGAGTCGATTTACATTTTGATAATGATAAAGAATGGGGCTGTCTCATCGCATTAATGAACTGTGAACGCCATGCGCAATCCTAACAAAAAAATCAAGGTCATTTAAGGGATGCCCTTGATTTTTTTGTTGTTTTTGTATACGGTTCTATCTCAAAAATGCAATTTGAGACAGTCCCATTCTTTATTCCTGTGTTACTCCTTTCATTGATGTTGACAGAATAATAAAAGAATAATAAATAATACAAATCCATGTATTTTATTCAGCTTACTGTTATGACAGTGGCTTTATTTATTCCTTTTAACCAAAAAAGATATTCGGCATAAAATGTAAATAGCCATAAAGGCGTCGAACAGACAATTCATCGAAAGGAACGGTAACATAGATGCCGAAAACAGAACATAATTCAGAAAAGCTTTTTTTCATCGGCGCGAATACGTCCGGAGGATTTGTGGGATATATGAACGAAATTCTCTGCGGTCTTGAAAAGGTATATATTATAAAGGGGGGACCGGGAACCGGAAAATCAACCCTTATGAAGAAAATAGCTAAATCAGCAAAAGAAAATGGATTCGAGCCGGAGCTGTATTATTGCTCATCGGACAGCGATTCTCTTGACGGTGTAGTGATAAGAAGCGTCGGCGTGGGAATTATAGACGGCACCTCTCCTCACTGTGTGGATCCGCAATATCCGGGGGCAAGGGAGGAAATTATAAATCTCGGAGAATTTTGGGATTCCGATAAACTAAAAACAGATTTTTCAGCTATAAAAGATCTCAGTGACAGAAAGGGAGAGCTTTTTGAAACGGTATACAAATATCTGAGTGTATGCAAGGGACTGCATGCAGAAAGGGAGAGAATGCTTCGCGGCTGTATAGATTATGAAAAAGCGGAAAGAGCTGCGGCACGTCTTATGAGACATATGACGCGCGGAGAAAACTTTGCCTTGCTTCCGAGACAAATATCCGCAATAGGAATGAACGGCGTTACGGTGCTTGATACATATAAAGCGCTGAGCCGCGAATATTGGTATATAAACGATGCAAGAGGAATGGGAGGGATTTTCTGTGAAATGCTTGTAAAAGCAGCGCAGAACTTATCTCTTGAGGTATGGGTTTCCCGTAATCCGCTTCTTGAAATTGACGCGCTGTATTTTCCGGACAGCGGCATCGCTGTTTTCTGTGCAGGGGAGGAGAAAAATGCTTCGCGCATTATCAATACAGAGCGCTTTATCATAAAGAATGCCGTGAGTGAACGACGCGCAGGGCTTCGCTTTCTCTCACGCATCGAAAAGGAATTGCTATCGCGCACAATGAGCGTTTTTGAAGAAATCAAAAAATGTCACTTTGCAATAGAAGATATTTATAAATCTGCTATGGATTTTTCGCAGCTTGACATCGTTTTTGAAAAGCTTTTAAAAAAAATATTGTGAAATAAAGGAATGCCTGTTGAAAAAGCACGCAGAATATGATAAAATCAAAACCGTTCCGCATATATTTATGCAGGACGGTTTTAATTGTTAACTTTTGCTTGGAGGAAATATGAAGGTTTTTCTTTTTACGCTTAATGCCTCTTACATTCATAAAAGTCTTGCTTTGAGATGTTTGAAAAAATCAGTGGAAAACGAGGGCTTTGAAACTGTATGTGCCGAGTTTACGGTAAAAGAAAAAAGGCTTCACGTTCTTGAGCGGCTTTCTTCTGAAAAAGCAGATATTTACTGCTTTTCCTGTTATATATGGAACATCGATGAAATGCTTTCGGCGGCGGAAAAGCTGAAAAAGCTTCTTCCCGATTCTGTGATTGTTTTCGGAGGTCCCGAGGTATCATATGAGAGCGAGGAATTTTTTTCATCTCACGAATATGTGGATTTTATTGTACAGGGTGAGGGGGAAGAGACGCTTCCGGCGCTTTGCCGCGATGTTATGGAAAACGGACGTGACATGGTAAAGAGGAAAGGAAGAATCATTCATTCCAATCCGTATGCCGACTTTGCAGGCGAGGGGATTCTTTATTCAAAAGACGACGTATTTGCTTCATCGGTGATATATTATGAATCCTCACGCGGCTGTCCGTTTTCTTGCTCTTATTGCCTTTCCGCAGCGGGACACGGAATAAGAAGTAAAAGCGCGCAGAAGGTTTTGGAAGAACTGCTTGAGCTTGAAAAACTGAATGACGGAATAAAAATAATCAAATTTGTTGATCGCACCTTCAATTTTGATAAAAAACGGGCATATGAGATATGGAGGGGATTGTTGTCTGGGAAATATACCGGTAAGTATCATTTTGAAATATGCGCAGAGCTTCTTGACGAAGAAGGATTCGATCTTCTTTCACGCTTTCCTGTCGGAAAGATTCAGCTTGAAGCGGGAGTGCAGAGTACAAATCCCAAGACGCTTGCGGCGATAAACAGAAAAAGCGATACGGAAAAATGTATAGAGAATATCCGCAGAATAAAGGAAATGGGAAATATTCACATTCACGCGGATCTTATTGCTGGATTGCCGCTTGAGGACATAAACAGTTTTGCCGGATCGTTTGACGATGTTTACGGAAGCTGTCATATGCTTCAGCTCGGATTTCTTAAGCTGCTTAAAGGCTCGCCGCTGTATAAAGAGGCGGATAAATACGGTATCATATGCTCCGATCATGCACCGTATGAGGTTCTGAAAACCGACGCTATATCCTTTGAGGATTTGCTGCGGCTGCATAAAATCAGTGATGTTCTGGACAGGATTTCAAACAGCGGGCATTTCTCGTATTCGCTTGCGGGTATCCTTGAAAAAGTCGATTCTCCCTTTGGATTTTTCTCGTCGCTTTCCGAATATATCGGGAATGTGGATCTCTTATCTCAGCTTAAGCTTATGGAGCTTTTTCATAGCTTTTGTATCTCGCTCTCCGCTATATCGAAGGAGGAAGTGAATGGTCGTTTGCGACTCGATTTTTATATACATGAAACAGGTTCCTGCCCTGCGTTTCTTTCCGGCGGAGGAGAACTTCCTGTTCCTCCTGTTTATCGCGGGCTTGCTATAAGAAAAGCCGGCGCGAAGATTTTCGCACCGGCGGCCGAGGTACATAGATTCAGTTTTGATCCTTCAGGATATTATTTGATTGACAGAAAAAACCATTTCTGTGAAAGGTGGACGGAAGAAGAAATTATAAAATTAACATGATTGATTTGAAATTTTATTTACTATTTCAGGAAGCACGGATAAATCATCGGTAACAAAATCAGCGCCTGCCTCAACAAGCTTTTCTTTGTCAAAGGACGTCGTAACTCCGACTGCCGTCATTCCGGCGGCTTTTGCAGCTTTTATTCCTGCAATGGAATCCTCCGCAACAATACAGAAGCGTGGTTCCAGACCTGCCTTTTCGGCAGCCTTGAGGAAGATGTCCGGAGCGGGTTTATTATGCACAATATCGCTTCCTGTAACGATGGCGTCAAAATGATTCAGATCGATACCGATGCAGTCAAGATTGCATTTTACCTTTTCAATATCGGAGGCGGAGGCGACAGCCAGGCGGTATCCGTTTTCCTTAAGAGATAAAATAATCGGTTTTGACCACGAATATACTTTTACGTTGTCGTGAGCAGTTTCAAGGTAGATACGGTATGCTTTTTCCTTGTATTCCGATTTATAGCTTCCGCCGTGATTTTCAAGAACAGAGCCGATAAATTTGTCGTCTCCCATTCCTCTGTACGGTCTGAACTCCTCCGGATCGGTATCGATTCCGAGGGATTTCAAAACCGCCATACTTGCGTATGTGATTGCCGATTCCGAATCGACGAGCACCCCGTCCATGTCAAAAATAATGCCTTTAATCATATAATAAACTTCCTTTCTGAGATTGAACAAAAGCGGGCTGTCGTTTTAAGCGGCAACCCGAGCTTTTACTTATTTTGGCGCTATCCTGCTAAAGGAAACTGCTAAAAAATTTTCGTACATCGAATAAACGACAATATTTCCGTTATTCGTCATAAAAATTTATTACAAGGCTCTGCTTTGTATAGAATTTTTAAACTGACGAGAAATCTTCTCGGCATTAGCCGGTAATTGTGCGGTGTTGTCTCAAGGTTCCCTGAGATCAATTTGCTCTTGAGAAAGAGCAATGATGATCCGGATAATAGATTTTCTTTATGTCGGCGCCGACAAGTCTGAGCTTTCCGACGATATCATCGTAACCGCGCTCTATATGATGGATATCCTCAATTTCGGTAACACCGGATGTGGCAAGGGCTGCTATAACCATTGCGGCGCCGGCTCTCAGATCTACGGCTTTAATTTGTGCCGGAGACAGCTTCGCAACGCCCTCAATAACCGCAGTACGACCGTCTACCTTGACTACGGCTCCCATACGCTTGAGTTCCTCTACATATCGGAAGCGGTTATCGTAAACGCCTTCGCTGAGACAGCTTACTCCCTCTGCAAGACACAGAAGAACCCCCATCTGTGGCTGCATATCGGTGGGAAAACCGGGGTAGGGCATGGTTTTTACATTAATTCTATTCATCGGACCTACATAGGATACCGTTACCGATTCATCATCATCGAGTACCTCAACACCCATTTCCTCAAGCTTTGCGGTTATGGATTCAAGATGTTTAGGAATAACGTTCGTGATTTTTAAGGAGCCTTTTGTGGCGGCGGCAGCAATCATATAAGTTCCTGCCTCGATCATATCGGGTATGATTGCATAAGTACACCCATGCAGTTTTTCAACACCCTTTATTTTAATGGTATCGGTACCGGCGCCGCTTATTTTGGCACCGCAGGTATTGAGAAAGTTTGCAAGGTCAACGATATGAGGTTCTCTTGCCGCGTTCTCAATAACGGTAGTGCCGTTTGCCTTTACTGCAGCAAGCATTACATTCATAGTCCCGCCGACGGTTATGACATCGAAGAAGATGTTATTGGCGGTTAAGCCGTGTTTTGCGACAACTTCGACATAACCTCCTTCAACACTGACCTCGGCGCCAAGAGCTTCAAAGCCTTTTATATGCTGGTCGATAGGACGTACTCCGAAGTCACAGCCTCCGGGATATCCCACATAAGCTCTGCCGAATCTTCCGAGTTCTGCGCCGAGAAGATAATAAGACGCGCGCATCTTTCTTACAAGATCGATGGGAGAGGAACCTCCGACGGCATAAGTTGAGTCTATTTCAACTGTTGTACGGTTGATCGTTTTGATCGAAAGTCCCATTGTACGGAGGATTTTCAAGGAGAGCGATACATCGTCGATTTCGGGCAAATTTTCAATGATACATTTATCTTCAACAAGGAGACATCCCATTAGAATCGGGAGAGCGGCGTTTTTCATTCCGCTTACTTCTATCGATCCCTTAAGAGGAACCCCGCCGTGAATAACAATTTTTTCCATTCTATATAAACACCTTTCGGTCAACATAAAAAATAATATTTCGTCTGTATGGAAACAAAAGGCTGTGAAATAACTAAATAGTATTATAACACATTTATGCTAAAAAGCAAAGTGTTTTTTCAATAAAGTTAAAATTTTATGTTTTATACATATGCAAAGTCGAAACTTTGTGTCATGTTTATCAAAAAAATCAGCTATTTGATTCGCAAAATGGTAAATGAACAGCCATTTGTTTGGGGAGATTACCAAAGCAAATACTTCATGTCAAGAATGAAAGCAAGATGCCGCCGGTTTGAAACGGCGGAATATTTTTTCTGCGAAGAGCGCGTTCCGTCAGAATATCGAACAATATACGCTTTTTGTCGGAAGCAAGAAAAGCGCCCATTTCCTTGATGAGGTTTGTTTTGCGCTCTTATAGAATCATATAATCTCAATATAAATTATATGTAAATATTGAAAAACAGTGAAAATGGGAAAAGTTTTATTGCTTCGCCCTTTTCATATAGATATAAAATTCAAATACAATACGAAAAAGGAGTGAGAAGGCGTTTACCGCACAGATTTGAAAAAGAGCAGTCCTGAAAACCGAATAAGCTTCATCGGCTCTGTTTCCGTAGATAAGTGAAAAATTACAGTTTACCGTATAATAGAAGGACACTGCCGCCCATATCAAGCAAGAGGAAAAATAGGATATCGGATAAGCACTTTTAAATGGATTCGAGCGATAAAAGTGTATATCTGTTATGAGAGAACAGAGAAGCAGGATGGCAATTATGATAACATTGATTCGTTTTGCAGCAGCGGCATTTCCCAATTGTCCGAAGGTTATTAAAGCTTGCATAACAGGCAGCGAGAAAAAAAGAGAAGAAAGTGAAATTCCTGCGAATACGGGGGATGCTGCTTTTGAATATTTCACTGTAATATCCATATTCTTTCCTCACCAAATTTACGGTAGTCGTAATCTTTTCTGTTTTCGTTTGAATTATTATATCATACTTGGTTACTAATTGCAATATGGTATTGCAGAACTCACATTTGATTTGTCAAATATGGATATTTTGTAAAAATACTGCGTAATTTTTATGAAATTAGTATTGACAGCCTTAATTTATTGGTATATAATATATTAGAAAACAATAATTTATCTGCGAGGTAACTATATTATGAAAAACTGTCCGAATTGCAATAACCCCTGTGACGATAACGCCGCTTTTTGCAATAAATGCGGTACTCCTTTCCCCGGAAGTGCGCCTCAGTATCAGGCTCAGCCGATTTTTGATCCCTATGATCACACTGCCGCATTTGAAAAAGAGGACATTTCCCAGAATAAGGTTCTTGCTATGGCGCCTTATCTTATGGGATGGATTGGTATTATCATAGCGCTTCTTGCTATTAATAATTCCAAGTATGTTGCCTTTAACGTGAAGCAGGCGCTTAAGCTTGAGGTGTGCTCTATCCTTTCCGTTTTTCTGTGCATCATCCCGATTCTCGGATGGATTGCCTTTGGTGTTTGTGCGATTATAATTTTTGTCCTTAAGATCATGGGATTCTTTTATGTTTGCGGAGGAAAAGCGAAAGAGCTTCCGATTGTCAGAGGACTCGGTTTTCTTAAATAAGCTATAAATTTTTTACATAAGGTAGGCGCGTTTGCAAAAGGCAGATGCGCTTACTCTTTTTTTATAGCTTTTTTCCATTTTGCCGGAGTTGTGCCGTATTGCTCCCGAAAGCGCTTATGAAAAAAGCTATTGTTTTCGTATCCGATGGCTTCGGAAATTTCAGTTACCGACATATCACTGTTAATCAGCAGCTGCTCGGCTTCACAAAAACGTTTTTCTTTGATAAGCTCACTGAACGATGCGCCGAAAAGCTGCTTTATAAGACGGCTTACATACTGAGGCGTCATTCCGAGAAGCTCGGCAAGCTCCGAAAGGGAGGCAGTACGGTAATTGGTTTGAATATAGTCGGTGACGATGGTTTTTTCCGATTCTTCGGGGGAGCTTTCTGATGTACTATGAATGAGCGTCTCGGGGTACATTTCAAGATATCGGAAAAGCAAAGAAAGTGTATCGGTAAGTATGATTTGCGGAACGTTCCTCTCAAAGAATGTCGAATGAATCATGTTTTCAAGGATATTCTCTATTGAAAAATGATCTCCTATTTTGAATATCAGATACCTTGATTTTCCGTTTTCGGAGATATTATTATCGGCAAAATCAGAGAGAGCTTCCGAGTTGCGGAATCTTGTGCCTGCAAGCTGTAAAAAATCGTTTGAAATGACAAGATTTACGGCGATATCTTTTCTTCCCGATGCCGAGACAGAGTGCTTTGCATGGCGATTCATCAGCAGGAGCTCGCCTTTATCGAGAATGATCGTATGTCCATCTATAAAATGCGTAACAGAACCCTCGCAGACATACATCATTTCGATATAGCTGTGAGAATGAATAGGGATATCGACAAAACGGGTGTGGGGTTTTACGATTATCATTTGCCTTATGCCTAACACGTTCCAAATGTAATCCTTACGCTTAAGCGGCATATTGGCAAATGCCGATTCTGCGTCGGAGGTCAGACTGTAATTTTCAGCGAGTACTGACATTTCTTCGGCGGTTATTTCAAAAAGTCGGGCAGTTAGCCGTTCATCCATATTTCTTTCATCCTATTATCAGCGTTATATTAGGATTTTAACACATATTTGTGCAATTTTCAAGTATAGCAGCGCAAAAATGTTAAAAAAGAATATTTTTTTGGTTAAAATACGCTCTTTTATATTCTGATGAATATGATATAATTTATATTGAGAAAGGTTTGATGTGAAATCAGATCGGATCAATCGCAGAAAAGGAGAATTTTGTTTTGTATTATCTTGCAATTGATATCGGCGCTTCAAGCGGCAGACACATAATCGGATCGTATGAGAATGGGAAGCTTATTATCGAGGAAATGTATCGGTTTCCGAACGGTATGAAAAAGAACGCTGATGGAACACTTGTATGGGATTCCGAGGCCCTCTTTGGTTATGTGAAGGCAGGAATTGCCGAGTGCGTTAAAAAGGGGAAAAGTCCGTCCTATATCGGTATAGATACTTGGGGAGTGGATTTTGCCCTGCTTGATGAGGATGGGAACCGTATCGGAGATACGGTCGGTTACCGTGATTCAAGGACTGCGGGAATGGATGACGAGGTATATAAGCTGATTCCCGAAAAGGAGCTTTACGCAAGAACCGGAATACAGAAGGAAATGTTTAATACGGTATACCAGCTTATGGCGGTGAAAAAAAATAACCCCGAATATCTTGAAAAAGCTGATCGCATCCTGATGATGCCGGAATATCTGAATTATCTGCTTACCGGTGAAAAATGCTCGGAATACACAAACGCCACCACAGGTCAGCTTGTTAATGCAGCAAGCTGCGACTGGGACTTTGATATCATCAGAAGGCTTGGATATCCCGAAAAAATTTTCGGTGAGCTGTTCTGTCCCGGCCATATTGTAGGAGAGCTTTCCGCGGAGATCGCGGAAGAAACCGGATGTTACGGGGCAAAGGTAATTCTTCCGGCAACTCACGATACCGGTTCCGCTGTCGTTTCGGTGCCGACGAATTCCGAGGATGTGATATATATAAGCTCCGGAACTTGGTCTCTTATCGGCGTGGAGCGCCTTACTCCCGATACAAGTGAAGAAAGCAGGCTTCATAATTTCACAAATGAGGGCGGCTTTGATAAGAGATACCGGTATTTGAAAAATATTACCGGACTTTGGATGATACAATCCATGAAAAAAGAGCTTGGCGGAGACTATACCTTCGATATGCTCTGTGAGATGGCGCAGGAATATGATTCCACTAAGTTGAGAATAGATGTGAATGACAGGCGTTTTATGGCTCCGGAAAGTATGATTGACGAAGTTAAGACAGCGCTCGGATGTTCTGAGCTTTCGATTGGAGAACTGTTTGCTGTGGTCTATCACAGCCTTGCCGAGTGCTATAGGAAATCGGTGGAAGAGATAGAAGCGATGCTCGGAAGACCGATGAGAGCAATTCACATTGTCGGCGGCGGAAGCAGAGATGAGTATCTTTGCCGTCTTACCGCCGAAAAGTGCGGGAAGCCTGTTTACGCAGGACCTAAGGAAGCTACCGCAATCGGAAATATTACCGCTCAGATGATCAGTACCGGCGTATTTACCGATCTGAGAGAAGCGAGAAACGTAATTTATAATTCCTTTAATGTAAAAGAGATTAAATGATATAGGAGAATCTTTATTATGAGTGTTATTTATGAGGCGGCAAAAAAGAAATACGCGGAATACGGTATCGATACCGATGAGGTAATCGAAAAGCTCGGACAGGCTGAAATATCGGTTCACTGCTGGCAGGGAGACGATGTTTGCGGGTTTGACAGCAAGGACGCTCTGTCAGGAGGGATACAGACTACCGGAAATTATCCCGGAAAAGCGAGAACGCCGGAAGAACTCATGCAGGATCTTGACAAGGCGCTTTCCTTCTGCGGCGGAAAGCATAAGCTCAACCTTCATGCAAGCTATGCGATATTTGAGGAAGGGGAGTTTGCCGACCGCGACGCGATAGAGCCGAAGCATTTTAAAAAATGGGTTGATTATGCCAAGAAACGCGGAATGGGAATTGACTTCAATCCCACGCTTTTCTCGCATCCCAAGGCAAAGCAATTTACACTGTCGTCTCCGGATGAAGAAATCCGAACCTTCTGGGTGAATCATGTGAAAGCCTGTATCAGAATTTCAGAATATTTTGCTGAGGAAACCGGCGAACCGTGCGTTATGAATATTTGGATTCCCGATGGTTATAAGGACATTCCCGCCGACAGAATCGGTCCCCGTGCAAGGTTCAAGAAATCTCTTGACGAGATCATTTCCATGCCTTATGACAAGGAGAAGGTATATGTTACTCTTGAATCCAAGGTTTTCGGTATCGGACTTGAAGCATATACGGTTGGCTCAGCAGAGTTCACTCTCGGTTATGCTCAGCAGAACGGACTTGTTCCGCTTATGGACAACGGTCATTATCATCCTACGGAAGTTGTATCCGATAAAATTTCCTCTCTTCTGATTCTTAATAAGAAACTCGCGCTTCATGTCACACGTCCGATGCGCTGGGACTCCGACCATGTTGTACGTCTTGACGACGAGACAAAGGAAATCGCGAAGGAAATCGTTGCAAGCGGAAGAATGAATGATATCGCAATGGCGCTCGATTTCTTTGACGCAAGCATTAATCGTATTGCCGCTTGGGTTGTCGGTATAACAAGCTTCAGAAAAGCGCTGCTTTACGCTATGCTTACTCCGCACGCATATCTTACCGAGCTTCAAGACAAGGAAAAATTTACAAAGCTTATGGTTATGCAGGAACAGTTCAAGATGATGCCGGCTGAAGCGGTATGGAACGAGTTCTGCGAGAGAAACGGCGTGCCTTCCGATGAAAAATGGATGGCTGAAGTTGAAAAATATGAGAAGGAGATTCTTCTTAAAAGAGCTTGACATTGTTCTGTTGTATTATTAAGGCGATACCGCACAATGATTACTGCGTAGCTGCGCCGCCGGATTTTTCGTCAGACGATACCAATTGAGGAGACAAGAGTGGCTCCTTTGCCGACGAAATTTGTGAAGTTGACGGAAAAGATACAAGCATATGCGCAGCAAAGGCGATAGCCGTGTACCCGGCGGTATTGCCTCAAAAAACGAAAGATAAACAATGTTTGCTCTGAATATCCGCAGCAGCCACGATGTCCAAACAGTCTGTTGAGCGTCGTCTGTAAGGGCAAGGATTTATGTACAAGTCTATAAAAATCCTTGCACATACCACCCAAAGCATAGAAATTTGGTTTATTTGTGTCGCTTTTCGGTTGTTAGTCAGACATTCTATAAGCAGATTCCATTCTTATCCTGACCATGTCCGGCTACTCCTGTGTTTGATGATGATTTTTCTGTAAGTTTAGAAAAAGGAAGCGCTGTTGGGATTTATATCGCGGGGGTTGTCGCATAAGGGATGCTTCAGCCCCCGATGCAGCTTCTGCCGGATTGAATGCCGGTATTTTACCTGTTAAGCAATACAGTAATTGTACATTGGCAAAGTCTATCGGTCACAGAAAAAGCTGTATTCCGTGTTTGGACTCAGTTTTGCTGTTTCATGCAGCCGATCTGCCAATACAAAGCATTTGAAAAAAAGGAAAACGAATAAAATGAATCTTGAAGAATTGAAACGTCTTTCTTTGCCGGAGATCGGCAAAACGCATTATATCAACAATCACATTCATACCTGTCATTCTTTTTCTCCCTATAGTCCTACGGAGGCGGTATATACCGCGTATATAAACGGTCTTGCGACGGCGGGAATCGTGGATCACGATACTACCGCGGGTGCCAGAGAGTTTATAGAGGCAGGAAAGATCATCGGTATGCCGATAACGGTTGGAGCGGAGTGCCGAATTGATATGTCAAGAACGAAGCTGAACGGAAAGAGACTTAATAATCCCGATCAGATATCTGTGGCATATGTTGCCATGCACGGAATTCCTCACAGCAATATCGAAAAGGTTGACGAGTTTTTTGCCCCTTACCGTGAGAAGAGAAATATTAGAAATCGCGGAATGATCGAGAATATAAACCGCCTCACAGAATCCTTCGGAATCCTGCTTAATTTCGAAAGAGACGTGCTTCCGCTTTCGGTAACCTCTGTGACAGAGCGGCATCTTTTGTTCGCGCTTACGAAAAAAATTACGGCGCGATATACTGCTCCCGCCGATGTTGTTGCCTATATGAAAGAGGTTATGGGAATACCGGTATCCGAAAAAGCTGAAATAAATATTTTGAACGGAGACAAGACTCCGGAATATTATGAATATGATATTCTCGGAGTTCTCAAAAGCGGTCTTGTTGAGAAAATCTATATTCCTGCGACAGACGAGCTGCCCGATGTCATGGAATATACCGATATGGTAAGGAAATACGGAGGAATCTCCGCATACGCTTATCTTGGAGATGTCGGAAGCTCGGTTACCGGAGATAAAAAGGCGCAGAAATTTGAGGACGATTACCTTGAAGATTTGTTTGACGTCATCGGAGAATACGGATTTGACGCTGTTACCTTCATGCCGACAAGAAATACCCCGGAGCAGCTTGACAGATTGATGGCGCTTTGTAAAAAGAGACATTTCTTCCAGATAAGCGGTGAGGACATTAATTCTCCCAGACAGAAGTTTGTATGTCCCGCATATGATAATCCGAAGTTTGCCCATCTTGTGGATGCCGCGTATACGCTTATAAAATACGAGGAGCTTGCCGATACCGATCGCAAGGCGGCGCGCGAGCTGATAAAAGCTTGAGAAAGGTGATAAAATAATGGAAAACTTAATAAAGCTTCAGGAAATGTCGAATAAATACGGAAAGAATCCGTCATATGTGCTTGCCGGAGGAGGGAATACCTCCTATAAAACGGCGGATACGCTATATGTAAAGGGCTCCGGGACATCCCTTGCTACCATAAAGGCAGAGGACTTTGTTCGTCTTGACCGAGCGAAGCTTGATGCTATGTGGAAAAAGAAATATTCCGATGATGAGAAAACGAGAGAAAGTGAGGTTCTTGCCGATATGATGGCGGCAAGACTTGAGGGAGAAACCCGCCGTCCGAGCGTGGAAACCCTGCTCCATAATCTTTTTCCGCAAAGCTTTGTTCTTCACGTTCATCCGGCGGCGGTCAACGGTATGACATGCGGCAAGGCGGGGAAGCAAATGTCGGAAAAACTTTTTCCGGAATCGGTATGGGTTGACGCTTGCAAGCCGGGCTATATTCTCGCGGATATTTGCAGGGAACAGCTTGATGGATATAAAAAGCGTACGGGAAAAGATGCTTATCTTCTTTTTTTACAGAATCACGGCGTGTTTTTTGCCGGTAATAGCGTAGAGGAAATTGACGATCTTGCCGAGAAGGTTATGGAAACAGTTAATTCTGTTATCTCCGGCGAAACAGAATATATTGGGAAGAGGCTTTCGCAATATCTGGGAACCGAGTTTTATGAGTATTTGAATACTCCTGAGATTGCAACGTTTGATCCGTCTTTCAGAAGCCCTACTCCGGATCACATCGTGTACTGCAAAGCGAAGTACATGGTGATTGAGCCTAACTCGGCTTCTGACGTTTGGAAAGCAGAGCTTTCCGCCTTTGAGTCGAAAAATGGATATAAGCCTCGTGTGATCATTGTAAATCGCCGCGGAGCCTATGTCTTTGGTACGGACGCCAAACAGCTTGATACTGTAAAAAATGTCTTTCTTGATCATGTTAAAGTGTTTGCCAATGCCGAGTCTTTCGGGGGATATTCTGAAATGAGCGAAGAGCTTGTTGATTTTATCGTGAATTGGGAAGTGGAAAGTTATCGTGCTAAGGTGAGCGGAAATTGATTGAAATTCACAAAATAGTGTTGTGATATTTGTGAATATGTTCAAATGAACAGTTCGAATTACACAAAAATCGTTGAGATTGTTTATTGAAAAATAACAAAAGATGCTTTATAATATTAGGTAGAAAAGTATGATAAAAAAAGCGTTCAGAATGAAGCTGTTCAATGGAATGGCGGAAGAATATAGAAAGCGTCATAACCTGATTTGGCAAGAAATGGTAGATATGATTCGCGAATACGGCGGACATAATTATTCTATATTCCTTGATACCGAAACCAATATCCTTTTTGGATATATCGAGCTTGAGGACGAGGATTTATGGAAAAAAAGCGCAGATACTGCCATTTGCCGCAAGTGGTGGGATTATATGGCTGATATTATGGAGACCAATCCCGACAACAGTCCCGTTTCTGCCGATCTTATTCAAGTTTTTGAGCTTAAGTAGTTAAGGCAACACCGCCGGGTGCACGCAAACGCCTTTGTTGCGCATTAACTTTTGCCTTAATATTCCGCCGTTATGGGATGATGCTTTCCCGGACGGCGGAATTTTTATCTGAGGCAAAGGGGAGTTAGTATGCACTATAATATTTTCAGCGCACCTTTTATTAATGAAATGTGTAAAACAACTGCTAATATGTATCGTCTCGGCTGGGATGAGAGAAACGGCGGAAATATCAGCTGTTTGCTTGACAATGATGAAGTTTCTGAGTATCTTAATTTAAATAACGTTATAAGAACTATACCGATAGGATTCCAAGCTGAATCTCTTGTCGGAAAAATTTTTCTTGTTACCGGAACCGGAAAGTATTTCAAAAATGTAAATGATGATCCTGAAGCGAACCTTGGTGTTATAAAAATCGGAACGGACGGAGAAACCGCTGAATTGCTTTGGGGATTTTCAGATGGAGGAAGGTTTACCAGCGAGCTTCCGGCGCATCTTATGAGTCATATGGCAAGACTCAAGGTAGATCCTCTTAACAAAATTGTTATGCACACTCACCCTACGAATACGGTTGCTATGACGCATGTTCACCCTCTTGACGATAAATCTTTTACAAGAACGATATGGGGAACCTGTACCGAATGTATTGTTGTATTTCCGGATGGTATCGGCGTTCTTCCTTGGATGATTTGCGGAAATAATGCTATCGGTGAGGCTACTGCTGCTAAAATGAAGGAATATCGTATTGTCGTTTGGGCTCAACACGGTATTTACGGAGCAGGGAAAAGCTACGACGAAACCTTTGGTCTTATTGAAACAGTTGAGAAAGGCGCGGAGCTTTATCTCAAATATTCCCATCTTCCCGTGATTAACAGAATTTCGGATAAGCAGCTTGCTGCGCTCGCTGATTCATTCGGTATATCTTACAGAAAAGATTTTCTTGAATAATGTGAGATCAGTAAATGCGTAATCTCCGCACTTTGAACGGAAGAAAAAATTGTTTTTACAGGGCTCCGCCGCCCCTGCTTAAAATCTTTAAAAAACTTGATTTGCCGAAAACATTGTTTTCGGCTCATTTTTTTTCTGTGTGCATGTACACTGGGGCAGTCGCACGTTAGTGCGATAGCCCCACGAAGTCGAGTTTTGCGGATGAAATCCGCAATTTTGACCATTTAAATTCATAATAATC
>OJNI01000612.1_pt1 | contig 23520 bp, 19 predicted proteins | sample 1597441 | NCBI WGS metagenome assembly OJNI01 (sample SAMEA2452131, study PRJEB22498) | human gut metagenome | reverse complement strand
GTTTCATCCTTTAACCTTAAAAGCTACCGATATTGATTTAGTCCAAGACAAAGCAAACAAATATAAATTATGTGGAGAAATAGGTTCGGATGGTATAGAATTTACTCTTCAAGGTACAGACCAATATTCAGACATGGCCTATGTGACTAATGTAATGGTAGATGGCATCGAATGTAAAATCGAGCCCAACATAAAGTATGATGATACCACAACTTACAAAGGTGACTGGGGAGAGATCGTAAATTCATCTGTGGAACAACCTTGCAAAATGTTTTTTCATATAAAGCCGAATCCTGCTGACAAGGAGCGGGTATTTGATGTGAGTGTGGGTTACGGATATTGGTATAGAGATATAAAAATAGTACAGGCTAAGCGGAATTAGGATATTCATAAACCGATTCCTATAAATATAATAATTACATTTATAATAACACTATCCAAAGCCTTTCTTTTGCAGTTATTGCAGCTTACTGAATCTTTTTAAGAATAGCTACTTTATTCTGCCATAGCCAACGTCAACACACTAATACGTACTCCTTCAATCTCTGCCAGCCGGGAAGCGCACGCTACGGTAGTTGCTCCGGTCGTCAACACATCATCTACTATTAATATATGCTTTCCTGCCAAATGCTCCGAACGATGCAGTTCGAAGATTCCATCTACATTCTCCCAACGTTCGAATACGGATTTGCGTGTCTGTGTCTCCGTATTCTTTCGGCGAACCACCGATTCTACACATACGGTAATACCCGTCACAGCCGCAATACCCCGTGCTATACATTCGCTTTGATTATAGCCACGAATCTGTTGCTTCTTTTTATGCAACGGTATAGGAATTATCACGTCAACTCCTTCGAAGAAACCCGAATCCGATAGCTCGGCAGCCATATATCTTCCCATGATTATTCCAACCTCTTTCTTTCCCCCATACTTCAACTGATGAAGAATCTGTCGGAAATCGCTCCCTTTCCGGTAGAAGAAAAAAGAAGTGGCTCGTTCTAGAGGTATTTGTCCCCAGAAAAGTCGCTCTACCGGATTATCCTTCCGGAGATGATAGTTCGTACGCGGGAGATTGATATTGCACATGATACAAAGACATTCTTCACCTTTTGCCAGCGGTCTGCCGCAAACTACGCAACAATGAGGGAACAATAAAGATAAGAATGAATTGAGCCAGTCTTTTATAAAAAATGTGTGTTTCATAATAGTAGCAAGGGTTTAATAAGCAGACCGTTTCTCCTACATATCTAACGGAGGGACCTCCGCCAATAGCTTCTGAAATAAAGGATGAAGGTATCCGTTCGTTGCAATGATATGATGTCCTTCTATAAAGTGGTCCTCACCATAGAAATTAGTAACTTTTCCTCCTGCTTCCTGCACAATCAAAGCTGCCGCCGAATAATCCCACTTTCCAATAAAAGCTTCCGCCCAAGCATCAAAACGCCCCATAGCCACATAACAAATGGCTGCGGCGGCCGAACCATTCATTCGAATACCACCTACTACCCCATAAAGCCGATCTATCAAATGGAGAGCCGTTTGTTTATATTGCAGATGGTTATAAGGCAACTCGGTAATGACGAACGCATCTTTTACATCCCGAATATCCGATACATGGATTTCCTTACCATTCATAAAGGCCTTTCCACCTTTCCACGCATAAAAACATTCATCCCGACAAACTTCATAAACGACTCCTAATAAAAGCTCGGTACGATTGCGCAAAGCAATGCATACACAATAAGGAGCCTCATCATGGATATAATTCGTAGTGCCGTCCAACGGGTCAATCACCCAAAAATAAGGTTCATCCTGGTAAGTGACCGACCCTTCTTCCGTTATAACTCCAGCTTCGGGTAGTAAAGCGGAAAGAGCTCTCACTACACGTACTTCCGACTCCTTATCTACATAAGAGACATAATCATGCGCATGTTTCTCTTCAACACGTTCACGACGGAAATTCTTACGTTCTTCTTTCAAAAAATGTCCAGCTTCAGTTGCAATACGACACACATCTGCTGTAAGTTGCTTTAAATCTAACATTCCAATATCTATATTAAAAGTCCTCGAAGGTATAGCTTTTCTCACGAAAAACCATTGAAAGGAATTGCTATTTTCATAAGAGTAGCAAACTTTAAACATTCATAGTAAGAAAACAAAAATCCCAGCATACTAGAACGTTTTTTTATTTTTCACCTCTCATATCTCTCATAAATTACAGTTAACACATACACTATCAATAGAATAGCAAATGAGAGATGATCCTACCAGCCTGTATCTCTCATACTTTTCCCATCATCTCTCAGCAAGCGTCTCGGCGATGCCATATTTTCTATCTTAATTTTTCCTTTTAGCTTTGCGTCATAATAAAAAAAACACATCTTATGACCCTAAAAGTTAGATACTAAACTTTTGGGGTGAAATTCAATTCCACGATTCAAGCTATCATATACATTATTCAGACCGTTATATCCAACAAAGTTTCTCCCTTTGCATTCAACACCCTGACTCTGAGCTCTTCTTTCCTCTTCTCAAGAATCATCACGGTAGCACCCTCCATCTTGTATCCTCCACCTATAATAACTGGAAAATGATTCCCCAACTCACCTTTCGGGTGATAAGCATACTTATGAGTATGAGCATTCAGACAGATATCAAAAGGAGCTTTTTCCAGCAGTTTAGTCCATAGTTCAGCACAAAGATTCTTCCCATCATTGCCATAAAGAGGGATATGATGCAGGAGGATACGTTTCTTCGCTTTCTTAAATTCTTTGGCGGAAAGTTCCTTTTTCAAAAAATCCACTTGTTCATTTCGCAACTGGGTAAAATCATTCAAATCATAATAGACCCAATGGGAATCCGGTTTATCCTCTCCACAATCAAGCATAACGATGCGGGTATCTCCCCAGTTGAAAGAACCGTATGTTTTATTTCCTACATAGTCGTAATGGTCACGTAAACCGATAGAGTAAGCATTGCGAATCTCATGATTACCACGCATAAAGAAAGTCGGTACACGGTCACTATGTACACCTTCGGTCAGTTCACAGATAAAAGAGGTAGCTTGTTCATGATCGACAGGATCGTCTACACAATCGCCATTGAAAACTACAAAATCATAGTTGATATGCTGTATCTGTTTACATAAAGCACGGAAAGTTTTCGTATGTTGGTGCAAATCATTGAAGACAATAGCAGTAAAGGAATCCGCATTTGTTGCCGGAAGAGTAAATTCACTGAATTCCGACCGGGCGGTATTTCCGAATATCTTTTTATATGCTTGATAAAGCAACATTTCTTGTGAACATACACGATAATAATATTTCTGTCCCGGTATCAGATCGTTGATATGTATTTTATGCAGCTTATTATTGCAGACTACCTGTCCGTCAACAATTGTACGAGCGCGTTTCAGTTGAGTAGTGTCTGTTCCATATTCCACCCAACAATATGCCGGAACGGTAGTTTCCCACATAACTGTCATACCATTACCTATGGGATTCTGTAAATAAGGTTTAGTACGAAATATTTTATCTGCCTTTTCAGCTGTACGCAACTCAACAAGTATAGGACGATGGTCGGAGGCCATCGGTTCATCCAACACTTGAGAGGATATAAGAGCGAAGCCATTAGCATTTGACTTCAATGCGGTAATATAATCTATAGTCTCCTTGGGATCAGAAGCCGGATAAGTAGATTGTTTAGGATTGGAGAGCATCTGAAAGTTTTTCTGTAACTCCTTTATAAAGTCGGATTCCGGTTCAGCATTCATGTCCCCAGCCAGAAAAAGAGGCTTTTTATAAGGAGCGACGAATGATTTCACGACCTCCAATGACTTCATACGGTCTTTTTCGGTCAACGACATATGAGTACAACAATAGATATAATCCTCAAATTCTGCCAGAATCAAGGTGCGGGCCTCTTCTCTACCAGGTAAAGGGATAGTTTGTAAACGTAGCGGAACTTGCTTTGTCAACAGTCCGATTCCATATTTACCTCCTTCAAACTCTATAGCAGGTGCAAAACAAGCATGCATTTGTGTACGTTCAGCTATCTCACCCAGCACATATTTCTGTCCGCTCCGACGGGTCATACTGTCCACCTCTTGTATAGCCACGACATCAGGAGAAGCATTATTTATCACATTGGCTACTCGTTGAAAACTACAAATATCATCCATGCCATTCGCATTTTTAATATTATAAGTCATCAGTCTCAATGTATGTTGAGCCTGTACCGGAAAAATAAATAAGATGACGGAAATGAGTAAAAAGATCTTTTTCATGTTCTTCATTTTTTGGGGGTATGTTAAGTTCCCCCAAAGGTAAGAAAAAAATAAAAAGCCACAAAGATATGGATTCATACCTTTGCGGCCTCTTATTGTCTTGTTTGTATGTCTTTCATATCTGAATATATCAGATAATCCCTCTCACTCTATCGTCAAATGCAGAAAGCGCAGCTTTCGCTCCTTCGCCCATAGAGATAATGATTTGCTTATAAGGAACCGTAGAAACATCTCCGGCTGCATAGATACCCGTCACATTCGTACGGCAATGTGCATCAATCATGATTTCGCCCGGACGGTTGGTTTCCACTATGTCGCGGAATACACTGCTATTCGCAGAAAGCCCGATTTGTACAAATACACCATCCAACTCAACCAAACGTTCTTCTTCCGTTTTGCGATCTTTGATGCGCAGGGCAGTCAGTTTATCACCATTTCCTATCACTTCCGTAGTCTGTGAACTTACAAACACTTCCACGTTCGGCAATGATTTAAGTCGATCTTGAAGTACACTGTCTGCTTTCAACTCATCCATAAATTCAAAAACAGTGACTTTGGAACATATACCAGCCAAGTCAATCGCTGCCTCAATGCCAGAATTTCCTCCACCTACTACTGCTACATGCTTTCCCTTATAAAACGGCCCATCACAATGAGGGCAGAAAGCAACACCACGACCGATATACTCCGCTTCTCCCGGAACATTCAGTTTACGCCAGCTTGCACCGGTTGCAATAATCAGTGCCGGAGCCAGAAATTTCTCCCCAACAGAGGTAGTTACTATCTTTTGCTTTCCAAGTACTTCTACTTTCTCTATTTTACGATGTTCCAATAAATCTACCGGATAACGCAGTAAATGAGTTTTCAAATTATTAGCAAGTTCATTTCCCGTGGTTTTTGGGACAGAAATCAGATTCTCAATGCCGACAGTTTCCTTTACTTGCCCTCCGATGCGTTCGGCTACAATAGCCACACGCAGCCCCTTACGAACTGAATAAATAGCGGACGATACTCCGGCAGGACCTCCACCAGCTACAATCACATCATACTCTTTCACCTCATTCATCGCTTTGGTATCGTCAATACCATATTGTTCCTCCAGCTTGGCGAGCAGCTCACCGAATTCACCACGGCCTACATGAAGCAGCTTTCCATCGGCAAATACAGAAGGTACTCCCTGTATCTTCAATGCATCTACTTCATCCTGATAAAGTGCGCCGTCTACCATTTCGTGAGTAATGGCAGGATTCAGCGTTGCCATTGCATTGAGAGCCTGTACCACGTCAGGACAATTCGTACAAGTCAGTGAGACGTAAGTAACTAAGTGCATAGGGCCTTTCAGTGCTTTCACACGGTTACAAACAGCCTCATCGGGAAAGTTCTTCCCTTTACCATCCAGATTGAGGATAGCAAGCAGTAAAGAAGTAAATTCGTGTCCGTTCGGAATACCGCGGAAAGTAATTCCTGTGGCGTTACCATTCTTTAATAAAGTAAATTTCAGCCCGTTTCCTTCATTCACCGAATAAGTGATATGATCGGAACAGTCTGCCACATCTCCCAAAAGTTCCAGCAGTTCAGCACGATTCTCATGACTGGACGATACGGATATATCAAAAGCGAAATTTGCCTCCAGTCCGGCAAAGATACCCTTCAGTTGTTCTTTTAATGCGGATTCTAACATACTTTTTCTCCTTTATTATTTCTTCTCTCGCTTATTCTTTTTCTCTCTCTTTTTTCTCTTCATTACTTGTACTCTCTCCACTGCTTAAAAAAGGCCGGCAGCGTTTCCCGTTACCGGCCTCCCATAATCACCATTATCAAGATCTATCAAATCTTACCTACCAGGTCAATGCTTGGTTTCAGGGTAGACTCACCCTTCTTCCATTTAGCCGGGCAAACTTCTCCGTCATGGCTGGCTACAAACTGTGCAGCTTCCACTTTACGAAGCAATTCACTTGCATCACGGCCAATATTGTTATCATTCAGTTCCACCACTTTAATCTTTCCTTCCGGATTGACAACGAATGTACCGCGATAAGCCATACCTTCTTCTTCGATATATACACCCAGTGCACGGCTCAAAGCGCCAGTCGGGTCTGCCAACATTGGGTATTGAATCTTGCGAATACTTTCAGAAGCATCATGCCAAGCTTTGTGCACGAAATGAGAGTCAGTACTTACCGAATAGATTTCTACACCCATCGCCTTGAACTGATCGTACTTTTCAGCCATATCCACCAATTCGGTAGGACATACGAAAGTAAAGTCAGCAGGATAGAAGAAAAGAATCGCCCATTTACCTTTCAGGTCATTGTTGGTTACAGTCTTGAAAGCTCCGTTTTGAAAAGCCTGAACACTGAATTCAGGAAGCTGAGAATTTAAAATTGGTTCCATAATCTTTATTGCTTTTATTGTTATTAATTGATTTGACTTATAACATCAGAAACAATGTTTTGTTTTTTGTTTCTGGTGCAAAGATAAAGGCAGAAGCCCCGCCTTTGCAAAAAAAGTCCAATCGAATATTTCTATGCGGTGATAGATGAAATTAATAAAAGCATTTTATACCTTTGCGTGCATAAACAAAAACCTGGAAAATATATACGATTATGGAACATCCTCTTGCCCAATTCTTATATTGCCCTGAATGTGGTTCCTCTCATTTTGAGGTCAACAACGAGAAATCTAAAAAATGTGCAGATTGCGGCTTTGTCTATTATTTCAATCCTTCTGCCGCCACAGTAGCACTCATCTTGAATGAGAAAAATGAACTGCTTGTCTGCCGACGTGCCAAAGAGCCAGCCAAAGGAACTCTCGACCTACCCGGCGGATTCATCGATATGAATGAAACAGGCGAAGAAGGCGTTGCACGCGAAGTGCTGGAAGAAACAGGGCTGAAAGTTAAAAAAGCCGTTTACCAGTTCACACTTCCCAATATTTATGTTTATTCAGGTTTTCCTGTACACACACTCGATATGTTTTTCCTCTGCACTGTAGAAAACATGAGCCATTTCTCTGCCATGGATGATGTAGCAGATGCTTTCTTCCTGCCTCTCTCCGAAATTCATCCAGAAGATTTTGGACTGGATTCTATTCGCCGAGGACTTAAAAAGTTCTTATCTGGCAGATAATTCGTTAAAATATAACAAACTACAGAAACATATCCCCTTTCATTCTGTACTTTTGCATAAACACCCGATTATGAAAAAAGAAATTACTAGACTCATTTGTGCGGCTATCTGCTGCACGCCTATTATAGGATTTGCCCAGACAAGTGATAAGTTCACTTCGACCGACAACCTTTATAAAGAAGGGAAAGAACTTTTCCAGGAAAAAAATTATGCAGCCGCCCTGCCAGCACTGAAAGCATTTGTAAAACAAAAGCCTGCCACCAGCCTTCTTCAAGACGCAGAATACATGCTGGCCAGTTCCGCTTATGAACTGAAAGACAAAAACCGGATCGAAATCCTGCGCAAGTATCTCGACCGCTATCCGGACACTCCTTACGCCAACCGTATTTATGCACTATTAGCCTCCTGCTATTTCTATGAAGGAAAATACGATGAAGCACTGGCGCTCTTCAACTCTGCCGACCTCGGTCTGCTGGGTAATGAAGAACGGGATGACTGCACTTACCAATTGGCCACCTGTTATCTGAAAACCAATAATCTACGAGAAGCCGCAATTTGGTTTGAAACATTACGTGCCAACAGTCCCAAATATGCCAAAGACTGTGATTATTATCTCTCTTATATCCGCTATACGCAAAAACGCTATAACGAAGCACTGAAAGGCTTCCTGCCGTTACAGGACGATTCGAAGTACAAGGCACTTGTCCCCTACTACATTGCCGAAATTTATGCACAGCTTCAAAACTACGATAAGGCACAGATTGTAGCACAAAACTATCTGTCGGCCTATCCAAACAACGAACATACTGCAGAAATGTACCGCATTCTGGGAGATGCCTACTACCACTTCGGACAATATCACCAAGCAGTAGAATCATTTAACGAATATCTTGATAAAGATCACTCAGCAGCTCGTCGTGATGCACTTTATATGCTGGGACTTTCTTATTATCAGACAAAAGTCTATTCCAAAGCAGCCGAAACATTAGGTAAAGTGACAACAACCAACGACGCCCTTACACAAAACGCATACCTCCACATGGGGCTCTCTTATCTGCAACTGGCAGAAAAAAACAAAGCCCGTATGGCTTTCGAACAAGCAGCCGCCTCCAATGCTAATATGCAAATCAAGGAACAGGCAGCTTACAATTACGCTCTTTGCCTGCATGAAACCTCTTTCTCCGCTTTCGGCGAATCCGTTACTGCTTTCGAGAAATTCCTGAACGAATTTCCGACTTCTCCTTACGCTGAAAAAGTCAGCAGCTATTTGGTAGAAGTTTACATGAATACCCGTAGTTATGATGCAGCCCTGAAATCCATCGACCGGATAGCCAAGCCAAGCGCTCAGATATTGGAAGCCAAACAGAAAATATTGTTTCAGTTAGGTACACAGTCCTTCGCCAATGCCAACTTTGAACAAGCCTTGAAATACCTGAATCAATCCATAGCTATCGGACAATACAACCGTCAGACGAAAGCAGACGCGTATTATTGGTGCGGAGAATCCTACTATCGCCTCAACCGTATGACGGAAGCCGCACGTGACTTCAATGCATATCTGCAACTGACAACCCAACCCAACAATGAAACGTATGCACTTGCCAATTACAATTTAGGATACATCGCTTTCCACCGAAAAGATTATTCCCAGGCAAGTCACTACTTCCAAAAATATATCCGGCTGGAGAAAGGAGAAAATACAACCGCGCTTGCCGATGCCTATAACCGTGTTGGCGACTGTTACCTACACGTACGCAATTTCGAAGAGGCCAAGCATTATTATTCACAAGCCGAACAAATGAATACTCCCTCCGGAGACTATTCTTTCTATCAATTGGCTCTTGTGTCCGGTCTACAGAAAGATTATTCCGGCAAAATCACCCTACTGAATCGTCTGGTAGGAAAATATCCGGCTTCTCCATACGCTGTGAATGCCATTTATGAAAAAGGACGGTCGTATGTGCTGATGGATAACAATAACCAGGCTATTACTTCCTTTAAAGAACTAATGAACAAATATCCGGAAAGCCCTGTCAGCAGAAAAGCCGCTGCAGAAATCGGTTTGCTGTATTATCAAAAGGATGATTACAACCAGGCAATCGAAGCCTATAAACAAGTTATCGAAAAATATCCGGGCAGTGAAGAAGCCCGGATGGCTATGCGCGATCTAAAATCGATCTATGTAGATCTCAACCGTATCGATGAATTTGCTGCTCTTGCCAATGCCATGCCGGGACATATCCGCTTCGATGCCAATGAGCAGGACTCTCTGACATATACTGCCGCAGAAAAAATCTATATGCGGGGACGACTGGAAGAAGCAAAAACAAGTTTCAACAAATACTTGCAGACTTTCCCGGAAGGAGCTTTCAGCTTGAACGCACATTACCATCTTTGCTTGATCGGAAGCGAACAGAAGAACTATGATATGATTCTTCTCCATTCCGGAAAGCTATTGGAATACCCCAACAATCCGTTTGCAGAAGAGGCTCTTATTCTTCGTGCCGAAGTACAGTTCAATCAGCAACAGACTGCAGACGCTTTGACCAGCTATAAAATGCTGAAAGAGAAAGCAACTAATGTGGAACGCCGCCAGCTTGCTGAAACCGGAGTACTTCGTTGCGCTTTTCTGCTGAGAGACGACATCGAAACAATTCATGCTGCTACCGACTTGCTGGCAGAAGCCAAACTTAGTCCGGAGCTAAGAAACGAAGCCCTTTATTATCGCGCCAAAGCATATACCAAGCAGAAAGCCGATAAAAAAGCTGTGGATGATTTGCGTGAGTTAGCCAAAGATACACGTAATGCATATGGAGCTGAAGCCAAATATCTGGTGGCGCAATCGCTTTACGATGCAAAAGAATACAACGCCGCCGAGAAAGAACTTCTCAACTACATAGAGCAAAGTACACCACACGCTTATTGGCTGGCACGCAGTTTTGTCCTTTTGTCCGATGTATATGCCGCCATGGGCAAAGACTTGGATGCACGCCAATACCTGTTGAGTCTGCAACAGAATTATCAAGGCAACGATGACATCGCAACTATGATCGAAAGCAGACTGAGCAAATTGAAAGTTAAAAATTGAAAGTTGAGAACTAAAATATAAAACTAAAATGAAACGATCTCTTTATATAATAGGTGGAATCACATTGGCAATCTCCATGCCATCCCATCTCCTAGCCCAAACGACACAGCCGAAAGATACGACCATGAATCGTACCGTCGTTGTGGAACAAGAATACAATCCGGACATCATGGATGCTTCCAAAGTGAACGTCCTGCCTAAAGTCGAAGAACCGACTGTCAGCAAAAAAGAAGTGGAATATGCCACTACATTCTTTCCGGCAACTTCCGTTCCGGCAGGGTTGATGAATCCTTATACTGGAAAAGAAATACAACCCGGAAGCGCCCCCGGATATGTACGTGCCGGTTACGGCAATTTAGGCAATCTAGACATCCTCGCCAATTATCTATTCCGTCTGTCGAAGAAAGATAAGCTGAATGTACGTTTTCAAATGGACGGTATGGATGGAAAGTTGACTCTCCCTTACACAGACGGCGAAAAATGGAATGCTTTTTACTACCGCACACGTGCCAATGTGGATTATACGCACCAGTTCAATAAATTAGACTTGAATATTGCCGGAAATTTCGGGCTAAGCAACTTCAACTTCCTGCCGGGAAGCGTCAACAGCAAGCAGAAATTCACATCCGGTGACTTCCATGCGGGTATTCATTTCATTGATGAGACTGCACCACTGCGTTTCAATGCAGAAACGAACCTGTTGATGTACGAACGCCAACACAATATGATCAGTGAAAATGATGCAAATACAGCCATCAAGGAAACAATCATACGCACCAAAGGTGATGTCACAGGAGCCATCAACGATCAACAATCCGTTACTATCGCATTGGAAATGAATAATCTTTTATACAGTGGATACACTAAGAACCCATCTACGGGAGATGAATATTTCAAGAACTATACGACTCTACTTGTGAATCCATATTATGAATTGAATAATGACGATTGGAAATTACACATCGGAGCCAATGTAGATTTATCTTTCGGATTCGACAAGTCATTCCGTATTTCACCGGATGTCACTGCACAATACATTTTCTCGGACAGTTACATTGTTTATGCAAAAGCAACTGGCGGTAAGCAACTGAATGATTTCCGAAGATTGGAAAGCCTTTGTCCATACGGAGACTCTTACTTTTCAACAACATCTGCCGAATTAAGCAACCGCCGTCCTTATGACACGTATGAACAACTGAACGCTAGCCTAGGACTGAAAGCCAGCCCTTATCCAGGTATATGGTTCCAACTGTTCGGTGGATACCAGAATTTAAAGAATGACTTGCTTTACTCCTATTCAAGTTTGTCCGATACAAGCATCGGAACAGTAAGTACCATGCTCGCTTTCACACAAATACACACCGATAATGTCTATGCCGGCATAAAATTAACTTATGACTACAAAGATGTACTGTCCCTGTCCGCCCATTACATATACCGCAACTGGAACAGTGACAATAACGAATATCTACTTGCCGTAAAGCCTGAAAATGAAGCATCCATCTCTCTCAACGTACATCCCACCTCTGCACTTCAACTGAATGCCGGTTTTGATTACATCAGCCACAAGGAGGAAGCAACATCTTTCAATATGTCAGATATTAGCGATCTGCATATCGGAGCCAGCTATAATGTATTCAAAGGAGTATCCGTTTATGCGCAAGTACATAACCTGCTAAACAAGAAATATCAATATTATTTGGGCTATCCCGCCGAAGGATTCAACTTCTTAGGAGGACTGAGTTTCCGGTTCTAAGATAAAGAAAAGGGGGGGGCAAAACGTAATCTGATGAAAGGACAACTTTTAATCTGAAACTTGACTCCCTAAATCAATGATGAAAAGAGCCATATCATTACTCAAGAACAGAGTTTGATATGGTTCTTTTATAATTGTTAGTTACAATCTGTAACTTTTTAGAGTGGTCATTTTAGTTTTGACACACCCTCTTTACAAACCAAAACAATCTTCAATTATTTTGTTATCCTTATAACAAATCCACCATAGAAAATATAAATCTGATTGCCTTTGTTTCTGTGCAATATATATCCAAACAAGAGAGCATCCGTTTATTGTAATTGAAAAAATATCGTAAAACTACACTTTTTTCTTACCGCCATACCACCGTCTTATTTCTATTTGTTCTTAATGTGAACGATTTTATCGTTACCCCCTAACAAAAAAAATGTCTCATCTCAATCGTCCTGATATAAAATCAGAATAATTCAGATAAGACACACTAAATTTATAAGAAAAGCTATCAGTGATAACTAAATTTTCAAATCACGTATTTTTTCTATTTCCAACCCCGTTATCTGTGAGATAGTATCAAGGGGGATATTCAAAGACTTCATATTTCGTGCCATTTCTTTCTTTTCTTCCTCACGTCCTTTCGCAAGTCCTTCTTCAAGTCCTTCCGCACGACCCTCTGCACGACCTTCCGCACGCTCCGTAAATATATTATCTCTCAATATTACAATATTATCCAAATGCCGATAATAAGCTTCAAGCTCGGTTTTCGTCATTTTATCAAGTTTCAATCGCTCGCGGGCCTCCTCCAGTCCCGGTGCTGTGGCGCTGTCAGGGATATCACCTGTATTCAAATAACATATCCACTCTTCCAACGGGCTCTTGGCTACCTGATTGAAATCATTCACTTTCAATATATAATATTCCGGATAAAGTTGGCTCACAGCATCTACCTTGAACGTTTGTCTCTGAAAAGGAGTCAACTCCAGCACATCATTCTGATGAATACCTCTGAACTCCGTTTTTCCGTGATAAACCGTATCCTTTCCGCTACCTAATGAAAAATAGACAATATTGATACTATATATTTTACGTACTTTATCATAGCCTTCTCCACGATTAATGTATTCGGTCACCAACTTGGAAGTGCCGAACAGCATACGTTGAAAATAAGCATACTCATTATTATTCTGAACTTCGATCAGAATAAGCTCTCCCTTAGAGTTTTCGGCAAGCATATCTACCCGATTATACTTGTCAAACTCGTCCTCTTGATTGCTTTCGCTTTCCAACAACTTCTGAATAACAATTTTTTCATTGAGAAGTGTTGTCAAAAAGCCCTCAAGAACTGCAAAATTGGCTTTATTACGCAATAAGCGCTTCATAGCCCAATCGAAACGAATATAATTACTTGCCATAGACTCGTCTCCTTTCTCGTTATCTTTTTTCATGCAAACAAAGGTAAGCAGAAAATGTTTAATATCAAGTATATATATCCAATAAAATGATTTACTATACCTTTATATATACTACCGAACGCCCCACTCCATACTTCTTCAAAACACCTTGTTCGATGAAAGCATTAATATCCTGCAATGCCTGTGTTTTCGTTTTTCCAACGAGCAGGGCATAATCCTGCCGATTAATGCATGGGTGCTCTTTTAGAAACCTTTCTAACCGTTGCAGGCACTTTTCCTCTGGCAACGGATTTTTCACACGAAAGGGTGAATGATAACGCCGTAATTCAAGACCACTCTCAATATCCTTCTTAAATTGGCGATTCACACGAAAATTAATATCTTTCAGAGATATAGACGGCGAACGCAATTCTTTTGCCTCCTTCACCTTCTTGTCAACACTCAACGAAAGGCTAAAATAACCGATATCCCCTAATTCAACAGAGAATCCTTTTAAAAGCAAATGCCTCAATTCTTTTGATATAGCCTCTATGATACCCACCACCTGCGCATGGGGCATATGCTGAAGCGCAGTCACTTGTTCTACAAATTCTTCGGCTGTATAACTTCCCTTCAACACTACACGTGCATGCAAAGGCTGTTCTTCTCCGCTTTTAGCAAGGTCGGGAGTTTCATAAAGATCATAATTTACACTCATTATTGATTAGTTCTTTATTAGGAGAGATAAACATCTTCCCTCCCATAGATTTATTTTCTAAAGTACATTTCTATTTTCGTTTGACTTAACTCAAGCGATAGTTCAACTTAAGTCATTCTTTCGTTTAACTTAAGTCAAACGAAAACAAACATACTAACGAGACAAATGTACATAGAATATACAGATACTAATCTATACTAACCGAAATTTAATTTCATCCGATAAATTATTCCAAAGAGCATAAACATATTCACCAGTAATTATCCAAGATTTGAACGATTTTTTTGTTCGTTTTCAAAAGTTTTGTTCCACCGCCAAAAAAATTGCCTATCATTTGTTTATGCAACTTATTCTTCCTAATATTGTCCTATATTAATGAAAACCAATACAGATAAAACGAATCCCCATGCAAAAAGTATTTCTTTCGATAGCCATACAAATCCTGTGCTTACATTCATTCGTGGTGAATGCACAGCGTATTCACTCTATATAAAGCCAGTAATGGATGTATTTACGTGGACACCTCTGCAGGATTCTGTTACTATAACCCCGAAAAAAACAATTTCATCAGAATCGGTTCTTTTACAGGCAAAATATCGGATAGCATTGAAGATTACTTCGGAAGAATATGGATAGGAACAAGCATCAGTGGATTATATTCATACAATGTCAGAACCCAAAAGATAACATCTTATCAACGTTCGGATCATCCGAATTCACTAACAAAGAATGTAATCACCACGCTAGCTATCGACAACAAGAAACGACTATGGGTGGGAACTTATGGGCAAGGACTTTGTAGATATAATGATGAAACAGAAGCTTTTACCAAGATTATCAGCAATCTACTAAGCAATGCCTTGAAATATGCCAAAAGCACGATTCGTATTACAACTACAGAAAAGGATTCCGAGATAGTAGTCACCGTAACCGATGACGGTATAGGCATCACCGATCAAGAAAAGACTAAAATATTCGACGCATTCTATCAGGTTAAGAACAACAGTGAAATAAATAAACTGGGCATTGGTATCGGGCTTCACATGACACGCTCACTCGTCCAATTGATGAACGGAAAGATCGAAGTCAGCGATAGGGAAGGCGGTGAAAACGGTGTTTCTATTTCTGTATATTTCCCCAAACAAGCGGCCATCACTGCTTTGCCACAAGTGGCCAAACGAGTGGAAGATACGATTATTCCAGAAAACAGCATAGAAGAAAATGAACTGGAAAGCACTCTTCCCGGTGAACCGTTGAAAAAACAATATGCCATTATGGTTGTGGACGACAACCCGGAGATTCTGGATTTCCTTTCCAAAATTCTGTCCGAGGAATATTTCGTCATTTCGGCTTCAAGTGGAGAGGAAGCGTTGCAAATTCTTGAAAAGAACAACATCGATCTCATCATCAGTGATGTGATGATGGAGGAAATGGACGGGTTCGAACTCTGTGGGAAAATTAAAAGTAACATCAATATTTCCCATGTTCCTGTCATTCTGCTGACAGCCAAAACGGATACGGAAAGTAAAATCAAAGGACTGGAAGCCGGTGCGGATGCATATATAGAGAAACCATTCTCACCTTTCCACCTGAAAGCACAATTGCTGAACTTACTCAAGAAAAGGGAAAGTCAGCAGAAAACGTATGCCTCTACTCCGTTGTCCGATCTGCACTCCGCTGTCCACAATAAACTGGATGAAGAATTTATGAATAAATGTACCGAAATCATCCAGAATAATATTAGATATTTTCTCGTAATCAATATTATTGCCCTTCTTGATACAGCCTCGCTTAACAGCCGCCTGTTCCATAATATATAACGCTACTGAATTATCTGGATTGATAGCATTTTCATCATAACTTGCGGCAGTCTTTTCTTTATCAAGACCGTAGCGTTCAATAACATTATCAGAATATTCACTATATATATATTTTATTGTATCGATAGCAAGCTCCTCGACATTAAGTATCTCATCATTCATAGAACCTATCATAGCAAGTCTTTTGCCGACTTCCTGATTGTCAAACTTAGGCCATAAAATACCCGGAGTATCTAAAAGCTCAACATTCTTATTAAGCTTTATCCATTGTTTTCCCTTAGTAACGCCCGGCTTATTGCCTGTCTTGGCACTAGCTTTTCCAGCATAGGAATTAATAAATGTTGACTTTCCGACATTAGGTATTCCAACAACCATTGCCCTTATTGGTCTGTTTAATATTCCTCTCTGCTTATTACGCTCTATCTTATCTGCACAGGCTGTCATTATAAGACCGTTGACCTGCTTAATGCCTGAATTATTTCTTGAATTAAGCTTAAGGCAGTATATATTATTTTCATTAAAATAATTAATCCACTGGTTAGTTATTTTATCATCTGCAAGGTCTGATTTGTTAAGAAGAATAATTCTTGCTTTATTGACCGCGAGGCTGTCTATATCAGGGTTACGGCTGCTTATAGGTATTCTTGCATCTACAATCTCAATAACCAGATCTATAAGTTTAATATTTTCTTCCATCATTCTTTTGGCTTTGGTCATATGACCGGGATACCATTGATAGTTCATTTTATACCTCATTTCTACAATTAATACGAATAATTAGTGTTAATATCATATCAATATCGATACTTTGATTAGTATCCATACTTTAATCTTAATAAATGCTATTTAATAAATTTAATATCTTCAAATGGACTAAGCACCATCCACGTCTTTCCTATAATATGCTTTCTTTTAACCATTCCTATACTTGAAAAACGGCTGTCCTCACTGTTGTTACGATTATCTCCAAGGCAGAAATATTCATCATCTCCAAGTTTTACAGGATTAATTGTCATACCTGCTGTTACAATATATGTATCAGTAATATCATTCTCAAGTAATTCTCCATTAATATAAATGTGTCCTTCTTTAATCTGGACAGTTTCTCCAGGAAGTCCGATAACTCTTTTAACATATAACTTGGAAGAGCCGATAGAATCTGGTTCAAATGCTATGCAGTCAAAACGCTTAGGACCTTTTATTGCATATGCAAATTTATTAACAAGCACAGTATCATCGTTATTAATCGAAGGTTCCATAGAACCTCCAAGTATAGTCGTTCTTGTGCAGCTGAATGAAACAAGCACATAAGCTGTTAATATAACCATTAAAATATCAAATATATATTTTAAAAGGTTAAGTAAAGTAGTATTTTCCTGATATCTTCTATGATATGAAATCATATTCTCCTCCAATCTATGATTTAGTATACAAATATACATTTCTATTCATTATACAAAATACATCTTTATGTGTCAAAAAAAGAATGTCACCTGTTACTATTAACATAACAAGTGACATTCTTTATAATGAGATAATAATAATTATCTAACTAATTCCTTAACCTTAGCAGCCTTACCTGTTCTCTGACGTAAGTAGAATAACTTAGCACGTCTAGCTTTACCGCGTCTTACAACTTCAACCTTCTCTACGATAGGTGAATGTAATGGCCAAGTCTTCTCAACACCGATACCATTAGAAATCTTTCTAACTGTGAATGTAGAACGAACTCCTGTACCCTGCTTCTTTAAAACAGTTCCTTCAAATACCTGAATTCTTTCACGGTTTCCTTCCTTAATCTTAGCTGATACTCTAACTGTATCACCTACATTAAATGCTGGTACCTCAGCCTTAAGCTGAGCATCTTCGATGTTCTTAATAATTGTATTCATGTGTGACCTCCTTATTATTCCGACGTTCTTAATGTGATATACACAACAGAGGACCATCTCTCTTTTCACAACTTGATAAGGATAACATATATACTAATAATATGCAAGACCAAAATTTAATTAATTTATAAAATTTTAGTTATCTGACTTGTCATTATCAAACGGACTACCATAAGGTGCGTTATTCACTGAACCTGTATAACTGTTACCTGGTTCTTCACTGGCAGAGCTTCCATATGATGAACTGTCATTATTGGCATTGTTAAATACATTATCAGCATAACTGCTATCTGATGAGTAATTATCTGTATTACCGCTGTATGAGCTATCAGAAGCTGCATTGTAATTGTTGAATGAATTATTATCAGAATTATAGTTGTTATTGCTGTAACCGCCATTAAATCCATTATAACCATTGCCGTTGAATGAATCATAATCTGAGATTTTATTGAGCTTATCCTGTGCAATAAGGTAGTTAACTATTCCCAGTCCCAAAAGCTGTAATACAATAAAAAGAATTTTGGAATTGCTTGAGCCATCTCCTATTCCTCTTGAATTAGCAGCGTAGTCAACTCTGTCACCAAGCTTGTAAGCCCAGTACCAGCTGTATATTCCACAGGTTACAATTGTTAACAAGAACGCTACCGGACCAGAAGCACTCTCATTATCATTGGCTGCCAGCTTAGAGTCGTCAGTAAGACATATAAACCAGTAAATGCCAAAAATTCCACAAGTAACAATCGAGAGAATGATGTACATTGCAATGTTTCGTTTCTGAATCATATAGTGATTCCTCCTCATATATAAATTATTGTGGGTTACTATATGTATATATTATGTCAATTCATATTAACCCACTTGTGCTTATTGTAGCATATATATCTCAAAAGTAAAATATGTATTATATTATTAATCAATATACTGTTAATTAATATCAAGCAGTCCTTTTAATATATGAACTGTAACTGTCCTGTTAGTCATATCATGGCTTAATATACACTGGTCTATTACTGGCAGATAATATATTTTGCCTGTATCAGAAGTAACCTCGTATACGTTGTTAGCTCCTGTTTCAATTACGTCTGTCAGATTGCCTAATTCTTCACCCTCATCTGTAATTACACGAAGTCCTATTAAATCACATATAAAATATTCGCCTGGTTCACATTTTACAGCATTATCACGTGTTACGAGCAGATCACATTTTGTATAGATTTCAATATCATTAATGTTGTCAAATACTTTAAATTTCACAATTACATACTGTTTAAAGAACTTTACTGACTGCACTGTAACATTGACATTGCCACGCTTGCCCGCTATTATACATTCCTTTAATTTCTTAAATCTGTCAGGGTCATCTGTTGTAGGGAATACCTTAACTTCCCCTCTTATTCCGTGTGTCGATGTTATAACACCAACTCTTAATAAATCTTGCATATACACCTCTTAAATCGTAATTATTCATTTCATAGTTCTGCTGTTATGACAGGTAAAATATAATATCTGATACTTCTTCGCAAGCTTTTCAATCAGCCTGTGTGCATTATTAATAGAAAATGTATCCATATTTACAAATGGATCGTCCAATATTATAAACGTTTTTTTATCTTTATACATTGAATCAATAAATGCAAAACGCATACATATTCCAGCCAAATCCTTACAGCCTGAACTTAAGAACCTAATCTCCCTGTACTGCCCAGCTTCATTCTTTAAAAGATTATTATGTATATCAAAACTATACATATTGCTGTCTGTATTATCAGACACAATATCAAAATACTCTTTAAACTTAGCATTTACAGGTGCCTGATACTTCTTTGCATATGAAATCCTTGCTTTTTCAAGATAATCTTTAGCTTTTAACAGATTATTATAGTTGGCAAGGAGTGTTTCATAGTCTGCTTCAAGTCCATTTAACTGACTCTCATACGAACTCAGCTCATCAAGCTCATTTTCCTTGGAATTAAGCCTGCTGTTATATTCGTTAATAGTATTACTGCACAATTCCATACCAGACCTTATATTATTAAGCTGTGCATTAAGTTCAGTAATATCATAATCAGGCATATCATCTAGTTCACGAAGCATACTTAACTGCTGTTCATAATTAACATTATTCTGCCTGAAACGCTTAAATGCATTGTCAGCATCCATATAAGACTTTCTGTACTGTTCAATATAATTAATCCGTTGTCTTATACTGTTAAGCTTTGATATACATTCATTAATAGCATTATCAAAGCCCTGAATATCAGGTATTGCGGTATGTTCCATATAATCAGACATAAATGTATTAATACTTCCAATTATAGCTGTTACATTATACTCTTTCAACCTTTTATTATATTTAAGTTCTCTGTCCCTAAGCATTGAAAGTTCTTTCTTCTGCTGGCTTAACTGCATAAGTTCATAATATGTATCATCAATATTATGTTCTGGCACTATCGCTGATATCCATTCATCAATATCGTGCTGAAGCTTGTTATACTGTTTAGTAAGAGTATCCAGCTTTTCTTTTATAATATCATATTGTTCATTACGGATATTATAGGTACGCATATTATTCTTGTATCGGTCTTTGTTAACAAGACCATAAGCAATACCTCCCATTATACATACAATACCAAGTAAAAAAGTAATAACTGCCAGCGAAGGAATTATAATACCTGCAGCAATTAATATAATTCCAATAATAGCTGCCGCAATAGTAATAGCAGGCGAAGATTTCTCCGGCTTATCATATACAGCTTCATAATTAGCAGTAAGGTGTGCTCTTGTATCTTTAATATCCTGATATAGTGAAGACATTTTATTATATGCTTTCATATAATAATCAATCTCTTTGTCTGTAACATTAGAAAGTTTCTCTTCAAGGCTGTCAAGACGTTCTTTTTCTGACGAACTCAACTCAATGTGCTTTAACTGGATGGATATTTTATTAAGCTCATCTAAGTTGCTGAACTGTATACTTAACTTTTCAACAGACGGAAGTTTGCTATATTCTTCCTCATACTGCTTATAAGCTGTATAGCGTTCTGCAAGCTGCGAATTATATATATCATATTGTTCTTTAAAGGCTAAAAGATCTTTCCGTCTGGAAGCTTTATCAAGAATATCTGAAACAGACGTCTGCTCTTTATCAAGCCTGTTATATTCCTTCTTCTGTTCAGTGATTAATGAAATTGTCTGTTGTAGTGCCTGTTCAAGCTCATTCTTTCCCATAAGCTTTGCCTTAAGCCGTTCAATATCCTCTTTCATCTTGTAAAGCTGCCCGGTCTTTCTTTTGGGACTAAGCGAATTAATCTTATCATTCATATGTCCGATTACTTCATCATAATTATTAACATCTACATCATCTACGGCGTCACAGCCAAGAAGTGCCGCTATATCGCCTGTACTGCCGCTTTCACAATTATTCTGAAAAATGTAAGCTGTTTTTTCAAAAGAATCACTGTCAATTTCAAATATCTCTTTACCAATATCAGAAGTATAATCAAATGAATCTAATTTCGTTATAGTATCTACAAGCTTAAAGGTATCGTCCTTATCTTTAGCTTCAAAGGTACGGTATATTGTATACTGCTTATTATCAATCTCAAATGCAAGACTTCCACCATATAAGCCGCCCTGCCAAGGCTTAAACCGCCTTTTTTCATTAACATAATCATCTCTTTTACTGGTGTTATCAAAACCAAAAAACATAACCTTGATAAATGCCGCAAGCGTACTTTTACCCCAGCCATTTTCTTCTATAATCTGATTAATGCCATCTTCAAATACATAGTCAAAATTATTAAATTGTCCAAAATTATCAATATGTAAACTGATTAATTTCATATAAATTCCTCTCCTGATAACGCATCAATGCCTATCTTTATTATTGAAGCTTTCGTAATATCATCAAGTGTATCGTCACTTTCTACCAGTCTTACAAACTCCCCTTTTAATGACTTGTCATACTGGTATGAGCTGTAATCTACTTTTATTGAAGTATGGTCATATAATTTAAAATAATAATAGTCATTCTTAAAATTCTCAGTAATATATGTAAGGTTCTTCTCTGCGTTAATATCAATCTGTCCTGTAAGCACAACTTTGATAAGGCTTGCAGACGCATAATCTTTCTTATAAAGAACCTCTTTGATACTCAAGAGTTCATCTCTGGTAGCCTGGTCGAAATATTCATTGGAAAGCCATTCTTCATACAAATTCCTGTAGGAAACACTGATAAATTCATTACCTACAAGCTTGTTATCCTTAATATCAAGAAGTACAAAACCGTGTTCACCACATTCATCAAAGCCTCGTCCTTCAAGGCATCCTGGATAACAATATACTCCCCTTGAATCAAGCTGTTCCATCTTGTATGAATGGATATGTCCCAGTGCGAGATAATCAATCGCCTTATTCTTAAGTTCCTTTAATAAAATTACCTCAGTCTTATCCTTTGACGATGACATAGCTTCCTGTCCATGCAAGGTAACAATATTATAATTATTACTGTCAAGTACAAGTGAGTTATATATAACATTGGAATTATCTGCTGTTAATTCTACACCATTAATAGTAATTACTGAATTATCCTCTGGTGCTTCAATCGTATATGAAGTCCAGCTATCATTAAACATCTTAATATTATCCGGTATTGTATCACAATCTATAAAAAGACTTTCTGCATCGTGATTACCTCTTAGATAATAAAATGTTATATCTGGATTGTTATTAATTGCGGACAGAAAAACATTTCTTGCATTAGCTGATATATTCTTCTTGTCATATAAATCCCCTGCAATAATAACAGCCTTCACAGAGTTATCTTTAGCATAAGCAATCATTCTCTCAAATGTAGCAAGAAGCTCAGCTTTTCTCTGCTTAGCCTGTTCCCTGCTTAGATTGCTTGTCATATTAGAATCAAGGTGCAAGTCTGCACAATGTATTATCTTCATAATGCTTCCCCACTTTTATCTTACTTAATTAATCTATATAATAATGCTGCAGCAATAATCTTATTATCCTGCAATTAATTATTTTATAATTATTGGCATTATATAATCATCAATTACATATATAATACACTATGTCGAACATATTTTCTATTGGTAAATATATACAAAATAAGCCATTATGCTTATACATTAAGCATAATGGCTCATTAACAGTGCATTAATTGTCTATCTCTACAATAACCTTTTTGTCGGTATTCGATGCGGCTGCAGATACAACAGCTCTAATAGACTTTGCAATTCTTCCGGATTTACCGATTACCTTACCAATATCTGAGGAAGCAACCTTTAAATTTACGATAATTGCTTTATCTTTCTGTGTTTCTGTTACTACAACCTCATCCGGATTATCAACTAGTGCTTTAGCGATAACTTCCACTAACTGTTTCATAGCTAAATACCTCCACTAGTCTTATTTTTCGATACCAGCCATCTT
>OJNI01000609.1_pt1 | contig 23597 bp, 24 predicted proteins | sample 1597441 | NCBI WGS metagenome assembly OJNI01 (sample SAMEA2452131, study PRJEB22498) | human gut metagenome | reverse complement strand
AATAGCAGAAGCAGCGATCATAAGTGAAGCGCATGCGCCCGCTAAAAGTTTTTTTGTTCTCATTTGCGTTTTCCTCCTTTTCTAATAAAACATAAAAAATAATATATAATAAAGAGATACTTGCTCTGTACATCTCTTTAATTATACTCGCAATCTAAATCACATTACAATTATAAATTATGACAGTGTTAAAGTCAATAGGTTCAGAACTTTTTTGTATAATTTTCTAAAATAAATCACTCTGAATTGTTGAATATAATGAATAAAAGTCGATTTAATGTCATTTTGCAAATTACACTATATTTTTTTAACATGTAATATATAAATTTTGCAGATATGACAAACATGCTGTACTTATATTATAATCTATGTTTTTAAAAAAGTCAATAGATATCTTTTACAAATCCAAGATTTCTCAAGTTTATTCCGAATAAATTCTTTTTTATATTATACTCTATAAATACTGTTATGTAAAGTGTTTTTTTTGAATATTTAATATATTTGTTTATTTTGGATAAAGCCGCTTTTCATTTTATTATGTTTTTTTAACAAAACTCACTTTTATATACCCATATTTTTTCAAATTCTTGACTTTTTTATTTTTATATGTTATAATATTAATATAAAATAAATATAGAAGTAATGTAATTAAAGATCGGTAAAATTATTTTATATATTTCTTATAACTATATTATAACAAAAAATTTTAGATTTGTCAAATTAGGAGGAAGAATGGAGATTTATTGTGACGGTTCATGCCGAGGCAATGGGACTGCTAACGCGGAAGGCGGCTTTGGTGTTGTTGTAGTAGATAATGGTGAAGTTATAAATACTTATGCAGAAACACACCAGCAGACAACCAATAACCGCATGGAAATGATGGCTATTATGTGGGCTATTGTTACTTATTATGAAGAGGTTGCGGCAGGTGACGTTATCATTTTTAGCGATTCTCAATATGCGGTGAATACTTTCTCCAATTGGATTTGGTCTTGGTATAATCGTGGTTGGAAGAAATCAAATAAGCAAACACCTGAGAATTTGACTTTATTGAAAAAATATGTTACTATAACAAATGATGGAAAATTACCTGTTCAACTGCGGTATGTGCGGGGCCACAACGGTAATGTGTATAATGAGTGGGCGGATGCCCTCGCTATTGGTGCCCGCAAGGCAGAAACTACGAAAGGAGAAAAGATAGATTTTGAACATTAAAAAAACATATACAGAAGATAGTATTGAATCACTCTCTCCTCTAGAATTTACGAGACTTCGTCCAGGTGTTTATGTCGGTAGCACAGAATACTCTACTCAACTCTTGATTGAGATAGTGTCAAATGCAGTGGATGAATTCCGTGCGGGACATGGAGATAAGATTACAGTTACAATCAAGAAAGATAATACGTTTATCGTAGAAGATAACGGACAGGGCTTTATTACTAATCTTCTACGAGAAGATGGGAAGACGGTCCTAGAGGCAGCATTCTCTGTGTTGAATACTTCAGGCAAGTATACTGATGATGGAGTCTATGATGGAGTCGCATTAGGCTTGAATGGTATAGGATCAAAGCTAGCTACATATCTCTCTCACTGGCTTGAAGTTCTTAGCTGGAGAGATGGAAAATATGAGCATATTTGGTTTAAAGAAGGTGTATTCAATAAGCGCGATTGCGGCGATTGGAAAAATGTTGACAAACCTTCTGGCACACTGGTTCAGTGGCAACCGAGTGAAGAATTTTTCACTAATGTAGAAGTAGACCTTGCCGCAATCACTAAGTTGTTTAAAGTTCTCGCCTGTCTATGCCCTGGATTGACAATTATCTTGGAGCAAGAGGATAAACCTACTCAGACGTTTGTTTCTAAAGCTGGTTTGTCTGATTTGGCAGATGAAGCCGTTAAGGGCAAAGAAATTCTAAAAAATCGTTTAAATATTCACTATGAGGGTGGAAAGAATAAACTCGATTTAGTCCTAACCTATACCAATGCTTATTCTGCTACTATTGTTCCTTATGTAAATGCAGGTCTTACCGATGCAGGCCCGCATATTACACAGTTTAAAACCACTCTAACAAGAGAAATGAATAAGTTTTTCCGCGAAAAAGGCTGGCTTAAAGACAAGGAAGAAAACTTGTCTGGCGATGACTGCCAAGAAGGTCTATATGTAGCATTTAATATTACTTCTCCTGGCATTGCCTATGATGCCCAGACTAAGTCTCGTCTAGTCAAGATTGACATGAAGCCATTTACAAGTGTTATTGCGGAGGAGCTGGGGTATTGGTTTATAACAAATGAAAAAGACCTCAAGATTATCTGCGATAAAGCCCTCAATGCACGGAAGGCACGTGCAGCCGCAAAGAAAGCTCGTGATGCAGTAAGAGAACCTAAGAAAAAGGAAACTGGTTTGCGGGCATCTCTTGCACTCAGTAATAAGTTTATTGATTGTACAAGTAAAGACCCTAAAGAGCGCAAATTATTTATTCTTGAGGGAGTATCCGCGGGTGCGGCAGCAATCGAAGCCCGCAACCCCAAAACAGATTGTATCTATTTGCTTCGTGGCAAAATTCTTAGCCCTTTGAAAAGCGATACAACAAAACTACTCCAGAACCAAGAAATCTCTGATCTTGTGCGAATTATTGGCGGAGGTTTCGGTAACACATTTGATGTCAATAAAATGAATTTTGATAAGATTGTTATTTTCAGTGATTCAGATAGTGATGGGGACCAAATTTGCCTGCTCTTAATGGGACTATTTTATACTTATATGAAAGATTTGGTTTTGGCTGGCAAACTTTATCGTGGAGCTGCCCCTCTGTATACTCTTACAAAGGGAAAGGAAGAACATTTATTCTATACTGATAAGGAGTATCGTAATTGGCAGGCTAAAAATTCTACCTCTGGCTATACCGTTCTACGAGGCAAGGGTACCGGCGAGATGAATCCAGATGATCTTCACCGACTCTGCTTTAACAGCGAAAGATTCAAGAGATTTGTAGTAGATAATCCAGAAGAGACGAATGCTCTACTGACTATTCTGCTGGGGCCAGCTGTACCTCCCCGCAAGCAGTATATCTATGACAACGCGACTGAATTAGGCTTTCATTTTGAGTAAGGAGGTAAACAAGTGAGTGAAATCTTTGATGTAAAATTTAATGACGAGAGTAGACAAGACTTCCTTACTTATAGCGAAGAAGTTTTAACTGAACGTGCAGTGCCCAGTGCGGAGGATGGTTTACTCTCATCTCAGCGCAAACTCTTATGGACCATGAGCGAGTATCTGAAAATGGACTCCTCAAGTAAAACAAAAAAGTGCCAATCTGTCGTCGGATCAACCCTCCTCACGAGTTACTTTCATGGCGACCAGGCTTGTTACGGTGTGTTGGTAAAGATGGCGCAACCATTTCTTATGCGGTATCCGTTAGTAGAAGGTCAAGGCGCACTTGGAACTCAGGAGTCTAATGACATGGTCGCTTCTTCTCGTTATACCGAAGCTAAACCTAGCATTTATGCAGACCTAATGATGGAGAACTTTAAAAAAAATGCAGTTCCCCTCAAGCGTACATATAATGATGAATTTGATGAGCCTGTTGTTCTACCTTCCTCATTTCCCAATGCTCTGTGTAATGGTAAACAGACTATTGCTATTGGATTAAGTCATAACTCATTGCCGAATAATCTATCCGAAGTCTGTGATGCACTTGTAGCTTATATGCAAAATGAAGATATTTCAACCGATGAGATTATGAGCTACCTGCCTGGACCAGACTTTCCATGCGGCGGTACTATTGTCAATAAAAACGATATTAAAGAAGCCTTTGAAACTGGTAAGTCTAAGGTATCCTTAAAAGTACGCGGTGATTATACTATTGAAGGGAATAAAATTGTTTTCACAAGTATTCCTTACCGCACTTATCGTAACAATATCAAGGAGCAAATGACCAAGTGCATTGAAGAACTTGAAACTGTTATTACGGATTACGCTGATGAATCTAACTTGGGTAAGACTAAAATCATTTTCAAAGTAAAGCCAAACGTTGAACCAGAAGCTGCATTACAAAAGCTCTTCAAATTAACTGACCTTCAAACTACTCTGTCTTATAATATGAACTATATTGTTAATGGAACACCTAGGCTGTGTTCTATTAAAGACTTGATGAAGGCATATGTACAGCATCAAGAAAATGTATTATTGAATGTCACTTATTTTGACAAAGATAAAGCCGAAAAGCGTATCCATGTTCTTGAAGGCATCTTAGTTGCTATTGATAAAATTGATGATGTAATTCAACTTATTAAATCTTCTACCAATAAAGCAGACGCAAGAACTAAGCTGATAAATTTTCTCTCTATTGATGAAGTTCAAGCTAATGCAATTCTTGATATGAAATTGTCTCATTTGACTAAATTAGACAAAGATGAATTGGCACAAGAGTTGCAGGACAAGAAAGATTTTGTTGCGGAGTGTGACAAGATCATTGGTAGCCACGACCATCGGTTAGAGAAGATTGCTGAAAAGGTTCAGAGTCTAAAGAAAAAATATGGAGACGCACGCCGCACTCAGCTGGCACAAATTGAAATCCCCAAGGAAAGCAAGAGTAAGCCAGAATTTATACCTGAACCCTGCGGAATCGTGATCACAACTGCGCATACCATTAAGCGCATGGCGAAGGCAGCCAAACCCAAGGCCAATGAGTATTTCTTGATGAACCAAGAGACGGATACTGGTGATTGGTTGAGTGTTTTTACTGCGGCGGGTAAAATGTATAAAATTCAGACCAAGGATATTCCAGAGGGTACAACTGCCTCCAAGGGGATTGGTATTGCGGCATTACTTGAGATGGGTAGTGATACTCCGGTCACATATTTCTTGCATTCCCAATTTGGTGAAGGAAAATTGTTGTTTGTAACCTCTCGTGGACAAATCAAATGTGCGAAAATGGAGGAATTTACTTCTACTCGCAAGGGCGGTGTTATTGCTACTAAACTGCGGGAAGGCGACTCGGTCACGGCAGTAATGGAGTATCATGGCGAAGATGTTGAGGTAATCACTAAAAAGGGTATGAGCATTCATTTGCGCGGTGGTGATATTCCAACTCAAGGTAAGAATACATTGGGCGTAAAAGGTATGAATGTTGCAGAAGACGATTCTGTCGCACAGGTTTTGTTAATCCCCAAAGATACCATTGGATTGGTTGTAATTGCGGAGACAGGCCAAGGGAAACGCGTCCCTGTGAGTGAGCTGCCGCCGCAAGGCAGAGGCGGAAAAGGTGTAAGTATTACCCCTAAGAGCGATTTTGCCGGCGCAGTATTTATTACCAAAGAGGATAGTCGCATTTTATTTGTAATGCCAAGTGGAGTTAAGAGTGAATCTGCTAGACAAATTCCTCTTCATTCTAGAGTAAACACTGGTGTGCAAATTATCAAACCGATTGGTAAAATCGCTCATGTGGTATTGGGGTCTTAATCGACCCCTTACCATACATTTGACATTTATTTAAATAAATGTTATAATAAAAATAGGGAGAAAATATATGTTTGATAAAGAAAAAATTTCTGAATTTTTCCCTGGCGCAGAGGATCTTATGATCCAGCCCATGCTAATCTGGACTTTGCCTACAAACAAGAAGGACAAACTCAGCGAGATTTGCGCCAGTGGAGAATATTTTGCGGAAGAGAAGTTAGACGGGGCACTGTATCAGTTCTGTCGTACCAACAGAGGCAACTATCTATTCGGCAGAACAGTAAGCGTTAAGAATGGATTACTGACCAATAAGATTGACAATGTGCCGCATGTTAATTCTGCTCTCTCTTGCTTGCCTTGCGGTACCGTTATTGTTGGTGAGATTTATGTTCCAGACGGTACAAGTAAAAATGTAACTTCTATTATGGGTTGCTTGCCCGCAGAAGCTATTAAGCGTCAAGATAAGCAGGGTAAGATTAAGTATTATCTCCATGATATGATTTTTTATAATGGAGAGAATATGCAATCTTGGGGTGCTGAGGCTCGCTATCAAAAATTAGTAGAAGCATGGAATGAATTTCATCTTGAGCAGTTTGATTTTTTGCGGCTTGCGGAGAGCTTCGATACTGGTATTGAAGAGCGATTATCCCAAATTCTGGCCGCAGGTGGAGAGGGTATTGTCCTAAAGAAGAAAGATGCTCCTTATTCTGAGGGTAAGCGCCCTGCATGGGCAACAATTAAGTGTAAACAAATGGACACCATTGACTTGGTATGCACTCGCGCAATTGAGGCAACTAAAGAATATACAGGTAAAGAGCTTGAAACATGGCCATATTGGCAAGAACGTAGTGAACGAGATCAAAACGGTGAATATACCTGGTTATCTAGCGAAGGTCAGTATTATGAAGATTATCTGCATAATCCTCATATCTATAGACCTGTTACCAAACCCTACTTTTATGGCTGGAAAACAGCAATTGGAATTGGTGCTTATGATGATGAAGGCAATCTCAAGGAAATTGGTACAGTATCTTCTGGTTTAACTGATGAAATGCGGGCACACCTCGACGACTATGTTGGGAAGGTCGTTGCGCTACAGTGCATGAGCATCGATCGCGAGGAGAAGACATTGCGGCATCCTATTGTTAAAGCATGGCGAGATGATAAGAACGCTGCAGAATGTAAATTGAGCGAGGTTTTTCATTAATGGATAAGTATTACAAGACCAGAGAAGGAGAGTTTTATACAGACTACACTCGCCAAGAGATTCTTAATTCTATTGATCTAAATGATTTTAATACCTGGCTCATTTGGTTAGAACGAATGGATTATGTTGCATCCAAGTATGAGTATGATGAACTGTGTAAGTCTTCACTACAGAAATATGGTATAATTAGCGAAGGAATATTTAGTAAATATTTAGCTCGTATGCGGTTATGGTCTTTTCGTAAAATAACTTTTGCTGACAGTGAATGGTATGAAAATTGTATGCGAGCATATTATGAGCGGACAGGTGAAACCACCACTTCTTGTCTTGACTTTTTCAAAAATAAATGATATAATATTTATATACTTGAGAAAGGAAAGTAGACATGGCTAAAAAAGAGATGATTAAGCTAGCTGAACAGCTAATCAAGCTAGAAAAAATCATTGATACTGGCACTAAAGAAGAAGCAGATCAGGCTCGTCTTGATACAGAAACCCTTATCACTAAAATTGTTAAAACCTATGGTTTCAAGGGAATGTTTGAAATTGACGAGTATATCTGTACGCATAGTTAATAACGCTGTGAAGGCGATTATTATATATTAAATTTTTTTGGAGGAAATTAAATTATGGCTATGAAACCCAATACTAAGGCAGTTCTGGAGTATCTGAAGAGCGTTCACGGTAAGAAGGATGTTACTGCCGCTGACGTCGCTGGCGAGCTGGGTCTGGATGTGAAGCAGGTTAATGGTATCTTTACCGCGGCTCTGCAGCGCAAGGAGTATGGCTACCGTGAGGAAGTCGAGATCCAGCTGGACGATGGTACACACGCGAAGGTGAAGACTTTACACCTGACCGATACAGGTCTGGATCTAGACCCTGATGCTGAGTAATCTAGAGTAAAAAGTTCCCGTGGAGGATAATTGAATCTTCCACGGGATTCTTGCATCTATGACGGCTCTACTTATTTTGTGCGGGTGTCTAATTGGTGTTTGTGTATTTCTTGCAGTTAAATACAAAGCCGCACAAGAAGAAGCACAAGAACGGATTAAAGTTAATCTTGCAGTCTAGCAAGAGAATGAAAATCTGGATAAAGAAAATGCACAATTGCGTATTGATCAATCTAGTCTAGTTTCAAGAATTGATGCACAAAAACAACGATTAGATGAATTACAAAGACATACGCAAATACAAACCGAATATGCAAAAATGGAGGCCAAACGCGCTCTCGATCAAGCATATGAAGGTTATTCACAAGAAATTGAACAAGAGTATAGAAGTCTGATAGACGATGAAATGAACAGTTATCTATCTGTTTGTGAAGATGTGCGGCGAGCGGAAGCCTAGCTTGAAGACCTTAAAGCTAAACAAGTCGCCTATATTTAGGAGCAACTTCGTAAAGAGAAGATTCAAAATGAATTAGATTTCTATCGTATGTTACTCACGGATAATGATAAAGACGATATAAAGAGTCTTCGTACCATACAGCAGACCTTCCACCGCAAAGAAGCCATTGATAAGATTATCTGGGAAGTTTACTACAAACCAGCTTATGACACACTAATGTCTCACTTGTTTTCTAAAGGTCAAGAAAAGGTTTGCGCCATTTATAAAATTACTAGTATTACGACCGGTAAGATCTACATTGGTCAGTCGGTGGACTGCAGAACAAGGTGGCGCGATCACATCAAAGCTGCGTTGGTAAACGGAAACAAAACTAACTTACTCTATTCTGCAATGTCAAAGGAAAGGCCAGAGAATTTCACATTTGAGATTCTTGAGGAAGTACCACGGCCGCAGTTGAATGAACGAGAAAAGTATTATATCGACTTTTATCAAACCGTGAAATTTGGTATGAACAAGACGGCAGGGGGAAGCTAAACACATATGCAGAAAATCACTATTTTATCCGCCACGACAAAAGACCCCATTACGCTAATGGGTGAATGTACTGGAGTTTGCTATGGTTCAGATACAACTGATCCTGTTAAAAACTATAAGCGTGGAAAAGATTGTTTAATAAGCGGGCATGGAAGAGCTTTAGAGTACCCGCAAGTATATTTAGTTATCCAGGGTTTTTCGGCTAGAGTGGAGCGCGAAATCTACACCCATATCGCCGGGAGTCCAACTCGTACGCAGGCATCGACTAGATATATAAAATATGGAGAGTTCCAGTATATTACTCCTCCATCTATCCTTAAAAATCCAGAAGCCAAGGATAGATATGATTGGGTAATGTATCAAATCTCTGAGGCTTATAAAGACCTTGAGGCATTAGGCGTTCCAAAGGAAGATATTGGAGGAATTTTACCTCTTAATATGGAATCAACTATGGTAATTCGCACTAATGCAAGACATCTTATTGATATGTCCCATCAGCGAATGTGTAGTCGAGCGCTATGGGAGTATAGAGAGTTTATGAATTTACTCAAACAGGAGTTGAGTAATTATAGTCCGGAATGGGCTGAAATTGCGGCTGAGTTCAAACCCAAATGTGAGGTATATGGTTATTGTACTGAAAAGTTTACTTGTGGCCGCATGCCACGTAAGAAAGACCCAGCGCAAGAAAAGCAAGAGAAAGAAGTAATCGCGGCAGTCGAACCAGTCGCTAAACTGCCTGGGTTTATGGAGTCTCTCCGCAAGCTCGTCCGCAACTACCTGACTTGACTTTTGCTTTAAAATATGGTATAATATTATTAGAAAATGTATAAAGGAGAAATTTTTCAATGAAAAAGAATATGACTAATGAAGTGTTTGTTACAGGTTATATTTATAGCCATGATTTGAAAGAGAAGGTTACTGGCGCCACTTCTAAGAATCCTGGTACTGAGTTTATTCAGGGTACTCTGAATATTGTGACCGATAACGCGGGTCTGAACGTCGTTCCCATTTATTACAGCTATGTAACTGCTACTACCAAGAATGGTGGCCCCAATAATACTTACAACGTGTTGAAGAATATCATCGACGGCAAGTTTAAGACTGTTATGAATGATGGCAAAGAGAATGCGACGATGGTTCGTTGCAATACCGCGGTTGAGCTGAATGATTGGTTTGATCCACGCAATAATGATGCTCTTGTTTCTACCAAGCGTCTAACTGGTGGTTTCATCCATGTTGAGACTGCGCTGCCGGAGGACGAGAGCAAGCGTGCTACCTTCAAGGTTGATATTGTTATTACCAACGTGCGGGAGCAGGAAGCTGACGCCGAGAAAGACATTCCCGCAAAGGTGATTATTAAGGGGGCTGTGTTTAATTTCCGTAATGCATTGCTGCCTATGGAATTTTCCGCTACTGATCCTGCTGCTATGAATTACTTCCTGAGTCTGGATGCGTCTAATTCTAATCCTATCTTTACTCAGTTCTGGGGCGAGATTATTTCTCAGACTATTGTGAAGGTGACTACTGAGGAGTCTGCATTCGGTGAAGCTCTGGTGAAGGAGACTCGTTCTTCTTATAAGGATTATGTTGTGAAGGGTGCCAAGCCTGATCTGTATGAGTGGGATACTGAGGATTCCATTCTGGGTTCTGAGTTTGCGGCAGCCATTGCCGAGCGTGAGGTTTATCTGGCTGCGGAAAAGCAGCGCACTATGGAGTATCGTGCTTCTAAGGGCAATGCTATTACTGCGGCTGCTGCTAAGCCTGCCACTGGTGGCGTCGTTACTGCGAAGGGCACTTATAATTTCTAAGAAAAGGAGATAAAGGAGCATGGCAATTAATTTAACCGCACTAAAACCGAATGTTGTGAGTACCGATCTTACAGGCTACATTACGTATCTATATGGCCAGCCGAAGACCGGTAAGACTACACTGGCGACGCAAATGCCAGGTGCACTGCTCCTTGCTTTAGAGCCCGGATATCATGCTCTACCAGGTGTTATTGCACAGGACATTACCTCTTGGAGTGAAATGCGTCAAGTCTGCCGAGAGCTGAAAAAGCCAGAAGTTAAAGAAATGTTCCAGTCTGTAGTAGTAGATACCGTAGACATTGCGAGCGATTACTGCAAGAAATACATTTGTAGCCAGCATGGAATTGAAGACCTGGCTGATGCTGGTTATGGTAAGGGTTATACCTGGTTTAAGGATGAGTTTAACGACGTGTTCCGTACTTTGTCTCAGCTTGGTTATGCCGTAGTTTTCCTTGGCCATGACAAGGAAATTGTGAGTGAAGATGGGAAGAGCAAGATTATTCGTCCTGCACTGAACAATTCTACTCGCACAGTTATTGCGGGCATGGCAGACGTTTATGGTTATGCTCACCAAAAGGAAGTTGGCCAGATGAGCGTCCTGACACTTCGTTGCTCTGATGGCTCTATTGAGTGCGGCAGTCGATTTAAGTATCTTGATGAAGAAATTCCTATGAACTATAAAGCATTGACCGAAGCTGTTGGCAGAGCTATTAATAAGGAAGCCGCTGAACACGATAATAAATTCATTACCAATGAACGTATTACTCCAGTTCCTAAAGCAGAAACCTTGGACTATGATGCTCTAATGGCTGAGTTCCAGACTCTGGCTGGTGAGCTAATGACAAAGAGTTCTAGCAATGGCGTTAAGATTACTAGTATCGTTGAGCGGTATTTAGGCAAGGGCAAGAAAGCCAGTGAGGCAACACCAGATCAGGTCGAAATGCTCAACCTAATTATTCTTGAAATGCGTGACTTGAACAAGTGAAATAGCGAGGGGAGGAGAAATTCTCCCCTCATTAAAGTAAAGGAGGAATTGCTATCGCACACTGGGTTAAATGTTTTTATTGCGGCAAGCAGTTTGACCGCGACAAAGTAAGTTGCGTAGCCGTTCCCGGCAAAAGACGCTACGCGCATAAAGAGTGTTATGATGCTGAAAATCCACCCAATGAAGATTTAACTGCGCTTGAGAAATATATTAAACAATTATTTGGTTATGATAAGTTACCAGATAAAGTAAATAGGCAAATTCAAAAATACGCAACTGAAAATCAATTTACTTATACAGGTATGTTGAAAAGTTTGCGATATTTCTATGAAATAAAGCATGGCGATAAAACAAAAGCTAATGGAGGCGTGGGTATAATCCCCTATATCTACCCCGAAGCGGCTGAGTATTATTACCACATCTGGCTAGCGCAACAAGAAAATATAGAAAGAATTAACGAAATATATACTATGAATACAATAGAAATTCCAGTGGTTGAAATCCATATACCTTCCCCTAGCCGCAAACCAATGAAGAGAAACAGGAGATTATTTACATTCCTTGAGGAAGGGAGCGATGAAGCATAAGCAGTAATTATGTTGACACGGTTGCTGTAATGCAAGTCATAGGGTCTGTTTTTAATGACCCCAAAATCCTTGAAGAACAAGATAAATATGTTATCAGAGAAGAGGATTTCACAGAAGAATTTCATAAGATTGTATTCGGCGCTATGTATAATATCGTTGTTCTTGGCGGTAGTGTAAATCTTGAGACTATTGTTGATTATTTATCTACTCGTCCTAAGTTTTATGGTGTTTTCCAACAAAATAAGGGTGTTGAATATATTACCAAGGCATCAGAATTTGCAACAAGAGACACATTCAATTATTATTATACGAGACTCAAGAAAATGACCTTATTGCGGGCGTATGATAATTATGGTGTGGATGTTAGTTTTTTATATGATCCTACTAATGTTCTTGATACTAAGAAGAAACAAGAGCAGGAAGAGTGGTTAGATAACACTAGCGTAAAGGACATTGTCAATTTAATAGATGAACGCATTGATAGAATTAAATCAGAATACGCTGACGAAGAATGCGGCGATGGGTACCAAGCGGGTGAAGGGGCGCTTGAATTAATTGATAGATTTAAACAAGCCCCAGAAGTAGGCATTCCTCTTTATGGTTCTTTAATCAATACCGTAACGCGGGGAGCTAGACTTAGAAAATTTTATTTACGATCAGCTGCGACCGGCCTAGGCAAGACTCGTGCTTTAGTAGCCGATGCATGTAACTTTGCTAGCGATGAGATTTATGAACCAGCCTTTGATATGTGGATCAAAAATGGCAAAAAAGAACCTACACTATTTATTGCAACAGAGCAAGACCTAAGTGAAGTGCAAACCATGGCTATGGCTTTTCTTGCCGATGTAAATGAGGATCATATCCTTACAGGCAGATATGAGCAAGGTGAAGAAGAACGAGTTAGATATGCTGCGAAAAAACTATCTGAAATATCTCTTTGGATAGAAGAAATGCCAGATTTTTCCCTGCAAGATGTTGAAAATGCAATTAAAAAGTATATTCGCGAGCACGATGTGCGCTATGTCTGTTTCGACTATATCCAAACTAGTATGAAGATTCTTGAAGAAATTACTCGCCGTAGTGGAGGAGTAAAACTTCGTGAAGATAATATCCTATTTATGTTATCTACTAGATTAAAAGATCTTTGTAACCAGTATGGAATATTTATTATTTCAGCTACCCAGCTTAATGCTAGTTATCAAGATTCGGAGACTCCAGATCAAAACCTTCTACGAGGCTCGAAGAGCATAGCGGATAAGGTAGACGTTGGCGCAATAATGCTAGAGCCTACAAAAGATGATCTAGTTAAAATCGAACCTATAGTAGCTTCTTCTTCAAGATTTAAGGTTCCTAATATGAAAATTTCAGTATACAAGAATCGTCGTGGTTCTTATAAAGGAGTTTATCTGTGGTGCGATGCTGATTTGGGAACTTGTCGTATTCAACCTATGTTTTGTACAAACTATAGACATGAACTAAAGCCAATAGAAGATATAAAAATTATGGTGGACGATGAGCCATCTGCGTTTTAAAAGGAGAATAATATGAAGAACAAGAATGATAAAGTCGCAACTTACAAGATGTCTCAGGTCTGCTATGACCGCATTCTCAAGACACGGCGCGGTGAAAGTGAGAGGCGTATGGAGCCAAACAAATTCGTGTGTCTGTATGTTAATCAGACATATGGTCTAAAGCAAAAGGTAACTCAAATTATCGTGGAGGGATAATAAATGGCTTACTACTATAATAAGGATGAACTTAAAAATTCACTTGAAATTGAACAAGTGTATGATCTATTAGATGTTTTAGGCGGTAATCCTTCTTATAGTGGTGATGATGTTATTATCTCTGATACAATTTGTCACAATCTTCCTAATGAAGGCAGTCATAAACTTTACTATTATAATAGTACAAAGCTATGTCATTGCTATACTAATTGCGGTAGCTTTGATATATTTGAATTAGTTATTAAAGTAGCTAAATTACAATGGCACAAAGAATGGGAACTATATGATGCAATGCATTATGTAGCACAGTATTTTGGTATTGAAGGAGAAACCCCGCAAGAGGAAATAGAGGAGCTACCCGATTGGAGTTTATTTGATAGACATAGTTTCTCATTACCACAATCTTGCGGCCAGACCATCCAACTGCCGGAGTACAATCCTATTATTCTGACTAAATTTGCCTATCCTCGCATTATATCCTGGGAGGATGAGGGCATCTCCGCAAAAGTGGCTCGCCGCAATCTTATAGGCTATTATCCCGCAACCGAGCAAATCACAATCCCGCATTTTGATATAGATAATCGTCTTGTAGGTATTCGTGGTAGATTTTTAGGTGCAGATATGGCTGATCGGTTTGGTAAATATCGACCACTTGTTGTAAATGGAACACAGTATTCTCACCCTTTGAGTATGAATCTGTACAATCTAAACAATAGTAAAGAAAATATTTCTCAAGCTAAAGTCGCAGTTGTTTATGAATCAGAAAAGAGTTGTATGAAGCATAGTTCGTTTTACGGCACCGCAAATGATATTTCAGTAGCTTGCTGCGGAAGTAATCTATCAGCACAACAGGTGCAAATGTTAGTGCGGCTGGGGGTGCGTGAGTTGGTGATTGCGTTTGATCGTGATTTTGTGGAGATTGGTGACGATGAATTTCAAAGACTAAAGAAAAAATTAAAAAGTATTTATAAAAAATACAACAATGAGATAAAGATAACTGCTATATTTGATAAGGAATGCATTACTAGTCTGCATTCTTCTCCTATTGATGAAAGTAAGGATAAATTTGAGTATCTTCTCAAGAATAGAATTGTTCCAAAATGAGGACAAAATAAGATAATTTATATAGCAGTTTTTTCAAAATATATAGGTAATGTTTAGAAAGGACAGTGAGCATGGATTATAAATTAATCGCAGAACGAAACCCAAATTTAACTGCTATCGAATAGGTACTAGTAAATAGGGGATTTTTGCGAGAGAATATCTCTCACTATTTAAACACTACTGATGCAGACAATCTACCTTTTACATTAATTGATAATATCGAATAGGGTGCGAAAATGCTTTTGCGCCATCTCGCAGACGAGAAACCTATTTGGTGTATTGTGGATGCCGATTGCGACGGATATTGCGCGAGTGCTATTCTGCTGAATTATCTTCATCGTTTAGTACCCAGCATTGTAGAGAATAAAATTATTTATACTCACCACCCAGGTAAACAACACGGTATCTTCCTTGAACAGATGCCCGCTGGAGTAGGACTGGTTATAGTACCAGATGCTGGATCTAATGATCTGGAGGCCCATCACATCCTACGAGAATAGGGGATTGATGTTCTAGTTATTGACCACCACCAAGTAGATGAATTATCAAAAGACGCAGTAATTATCAATAATTAGATGTGCGATTATCCTACTAAATCACTATGCGGCGCCGCAATGGTATATAAGTTTTGCCAATGTTTAGATGCGATGTTAGGCAATCAGTGGGCAGATGACTATATCGACCTTGTTAGCTTGGCACTTACCGCAGATGTTATGGATTTGCGTGACTATGAAACAAGATACCTTGTGAACAGAGGGTGTAACGAAATCCGCAATCCATTCCTCAAAACAATGGTATTTCGTCAATCCTATTCATTAGGTGACGAAGTAACATCAATAGGTGAAGCATTTTATATTGCGCCTTTGGTTAATGCCGTAACACGAGTTGGCACACTTGATGAAAAGTTCTTATTATTTGACTCTATGCTGGAATGGAAAGCCTACAACTTAGTACCTTCAACTAAACGAGGTTGTAAGGGTCAAACAGAATAGCTTGTTGAGCAATCAGTACGGACTTGTACTAATGTAAAAAGTAGACAAACACGATTACAAGATGCAGCTATGGAACAGTTAGATGAATTTATTCAAGATTGTGGATTATTAGATAATAAGTTACTTATTATTCAAGCGGGAAATTTTCCTATTGATAAAGGTCTAACAGGATTAATTGCTAATCGTTTTATGGCAAAATATCAACGTCCAGTTATGTTGCTAAATAAAATCATTGATGAAGCTGGAATTCACTGGTCTGGTTCAGCAAGAGGATACGATAAGTCAAAGCTAAGAGACTTTCGTCAGTTTTGCCTCAACTCTGGTTTAACAGAACTTGCGGCGGGCCATCCCAATGCATTTGGCGTTAGTTTTACTGATGAAAATTTGAAAAAGTTTATTGATTGGTCAAATAAGCAACTTGCGGATTTTGATTTTACACCATCATATGATGTAGATTTTGTATACACCGCAGACGATTTCAATGGTAAGGATATTCTTGATGTCGCCGCAATGAAATCGCTATGGGGACAGGGAATCCCAGAAGCTAAAATTGTCATTAAAGGCTTGCGGGTTCCTAAAGAAAAACTTACCCTTATGGCGCGTGATACTAGACCTACATTAAAGATTACTCTTAATAATGGTGTTGACTGCATCAAATTCAAGTCAAGTGAGGAAGAGTTTGATAAATTTTACTCGGAATCTGGTTGTGTGACAGTAGATATTCTCGGTACTTGCAATTCTAATTCTTACCGAGGTTCTACCAAGCCCCAAATTTTTATTGAGAATTATGATATTATAAACCGCCAAGATTATTATTTTTGATTCTCAATCGCACAACGGACTTGAGCCTAAAAAACTCAAGAAAGGAAGCGATTTTATGAAGAAACGCTTAATTACAACAATAGTAACAATTATTTTAGCTTTGTCTATGGGATTTAGCTTTGCGATTTCACAAGCAAACTCTGTATACGCAGATGACCTTGAAGGTGTAACAATTTATTCAGATGCAGAAATTAAACAAATTAATCTTAAAGTGTCTGATGCGCAAGAACGAATCACCGCCGCAAGACAAATGGATGAAAGTGCTAAAAAATTAGGATATGAATATACACATGATATTCGTGTCCTTGCCCGCCAAGAATTAGCATCGGCGCAAGCTGACTATGAAGAATATACAGCTAAGCAAAAGGAGGCTAAGTGGTCTCCGATGATGCGGGAATACCCTGTTGCGACTATTGTTTGGAAGTACCTTATTGATGAGGGATATAGTGAAGTAGTTTCCGCCGCAATTATAGGTAATATGATGACGGAAGTGGGAGGAAACACGTTGTCTCTTGATTATACACTTGGAAGTGCCAAATTTTATGGTATTTGTCAATGGAAGTTAAAATATTGCAGCGAAGTGTATAAAGAGGACTTACAAGGTCAATTGGCCTATCTAAATAAAACAATGGAACAAGAATTTAATACTTTTGGCAATCAGTATAAGAAAAATTTTGATTATAGTGATTTCCTTGAGATGACAGATGTGCGGCAAGCCGCCCTAGCTTTTTCAAAGTGCTATGAACGCAACGAAGAAGGGAGTTATGCCAAACGGCAAGATAATGCGGTTATCGCATATGAGTATTTTGTAGAGAATTAAATGTAAGCCAAGTAGATATTGTTGTCTACTTGGCTTTTTTTCTTTATGCTGGCTGGGACGTTTGCGGCGACAAGCGTAAATTAAAATAGGGTTTAGGTAATTTTTTTAGGTAAAACTTGCTTTAAAAATTGACTTTTTTTCAAAATTATGGTATAATATTTATAGAATAGGAGGAATATAGAGTATGGAATTTAATACCCTAAAACAATTAACAGTCGAATTTAATCCTCAGCTATATGAATCTAGTGCACTAGTTTTTAAGTTTGATCCAAATATTTGGCCTGTTGATGAGGTTAGAGAAATGTTTAATCAACTTAAAACAATATATCCAAAAGCAATATGTATTCCCGTAGGGACTGATTTAAGTTGGATGACAGAAAAGGAATTTGATAAATGGGTAGATCGGGTAAAAGAAGAATCATGGAGGAGGGAAGGCCAAAGTGGAATTAACTCCTAAGCAGCTTGCGGGTCTGCATGAAGTTGTAAATCGTTATAAACGTGGAGAAAAATTTAGTGTGATTTCCGGCTATGCTGGGGTAGGGAAATCTACTCTAGTTAAATTCATCATAGACGCGCTTGAAATTTCTCCAGACGCAGTTCGATATGTCGCTTACACTGGGAAAGCGAGCGAAGTGCTGAGAAAAAAAGGTAATCCAAATGCTATGACTGCACATAAATTGCTATATTATAGTAAACGTATGGCAGATGGACATTTTGTATATAGAGAGAGGCCGCATTTAGAGGGAAATCCTGCTCTTATTGTGGTTGATGAAGTTTCAATGCTTCCAGCCAGTATGTGGAACCTTTTAATTAAACATCCGGTTCATATTCTAGCCCTCGGAGATCCATTTCAGATTCCGCCCATTCATGCCAAAGATGATAACCATCTTCTAGAAAAGCCGCACGTATTTCTAGACGAAGTGATGCGGCAAGCACAAGAAAGTGATATTATTTGTCTTAGTATGGATATTCGTGAAGGTAAGTTCATTACACCTCATATGGGACATGATGCAAATGTTGTTCTTAAACAAGATTTATTTGATGGGATGTATGAGTGGGCAGATCAGATAATTTGTTCTACTAACCGCACTCGTATGAATATCAATCGTATAGTTAGAGAAATAAATGGATTTGGCCCATTACCGCAAGTAGGCGATAAAGTTATCTGCCTTCGCAATGCATGGAATACTTGTTCTCTAATCCAAGAAAATCCTTTAGTAAATGGTTCTATTGGCTGGATTACAGACATTGAAGAAGATGAAAAGGAATATCTCCTTGGTTTTGGTGAAAAGCCAATTACAGTTCCTACCTATAATATTTGTCTAGAGACAGACGACCATGATATTTATGAAGATATTATTGTAGATAAGCTCTCTCTTGATGAAGGTAAGAAATTTTTAACTCCGCGTCAAGAATATTTAGCCAGTAAAGATAAACGGAATGTCTGGGATTTGCCGCTTGAGTTTAACTATGGAAGCGGTATCACTGGGCATAAAGCACAAGGAAGCCAGTGGGGAAAGGTATTAGTCCAAGAGGAAGATTTCCCATTTGATCCAATAGAGCATAGACGCTGGCTTTATACCGCTTGTACTCGACCAGAGGACAAATTAACATTGGTATTAAATCAATAAGGAGAAAATATATGAAAGGCATTGTTTGGGGAAAGACATTTGCTTCTGCGGCTGATAAATTGGATCAAATAGCAATACAATATGAACAACTTCATATTAATCCAATTAGAATAACTAAATCTAGAACTGGAACTGAATACATAATCACCTATGAAAATGGAGATTACTGGCGTACCTGTTGTGGAAATACATCTAGTCGAGGATATAAAAGCAATATTTCCTATATTGATATGAATATTCCTAACGAAATCATTGAAACTATTATTTTGCCTTCCACTACTAGTCCTCCATATCAAGGAATTATCTATTATTAATAAGGAGGGATTAAATGGTTTTTCCTGGCAGTTTACATAATCACACACACTACAGCAATACAAGACTCCGTGACTGTATCATCAAAGAAACTGACTTAATCGACTCTGCCATCTCTCTTGGACACAATGCCGTCGCTATAACCGACCATGATTGTCTATCTGGTCACTTGAAAGCATTAAAATATTATCGTAAAGTTAAAAAAGACCATCCTGATTTTAAACTTATTCTTGGTAATGAGATATATCTGTGTCGTGATGGTTTGAATCCAGATAATTTTACAACAGGAGACAGATATTGGCACTTTATTCTCTTAGCAAAGGACGAAGAAGGTCATAAACAATTGAGAGAGCTATCTACTCGTGCGTGGCTCCGCAGTTATGTTGCAAGAGGTATGCGGCGAGTGCCTACTTACTATAGCGATCTTATTGATATAGTGGATAATAATAAGGGCCACCTTATTGCTAGTACAGCTTGTTTGGGTAGTTGGCTAGACTACCAATGCTTAGAGTTAGCTAAATCCTGGGATGAAGAGTTGGCTACACGTATTCGTAGCTGGTGTAAACAGATGGTTCAATTGTTTGGAGAAGGTAATTTCTATATTGAATTACAGCCACCAATGAATAAAACAAGTGAACAGTATAAAGTTAATCAAATTTTGTTACAGTTCGCATTTGAATTAAATATTCCTTGGATAGTTACAACTGATAGCCATTATGTATCCGCAGAAGATAGAGAAATTCATAAAGCATATTTAAATTCACAAAATGGTGAACGTGAAGTTGATAGTTTTTATACTACTACCTATATGATGGATACAGAAGAACTTGAAGCTCATTTTGATTTTCCACTTCAAGAAGCATATTTAAATATTCAAAAAATAATTGATATGTGTGGCAATGACTATGAGTTAGAGAAATCTCTAAAAATTCCACATCTAATATGGAAAGAATTTCATCCTCAAACCAATCCCGCAGAATGGGTCAGTCGCATTCCGCAACTGATGAATTTTATTACTTCTAGTTATGTAGGTGATAGAGAACTTGTTAAGGCTATTATTGAAGCGATAGAAAAGGATGAACGTTTGCAAACAAAAGAAACGTATGATGCTGTCAATGATTGTCTTGATAAGATATGGGAATCATCAAATGTTAATAAGGCGCATTGGAGCGCATATCTTCTAAATCTTCAAAAGATTATTGATTGTTGTTGGGATGCTGGTTCAATAGTTTTACCTGGCCGCGGTTCTGGAGTTGGATTTATCTTATTGTATTTATTACAAATCACGCAAATAAATCCATTATGGGAGACTGTTAAGACGTATAGTTGGAGATTCCTGAATCCTAATCGAGTATCTCCATTGGATGTAGACTTCGATATTGAAGGTGGACGACGCGCGCAAGTTCTATTAAAATTCCGTGAAGTATATGGCGAAGATAGAGTGTCTAATGTTATTACATTTGCAGTTGAAAAATCTAAAAGTGCTATACTGACTGCGGCACGTGGTCTTGGTATCGATGTTGATGAGGCACAATACGTAGCTTCTCTTGTCCCAGCTGATCGTGGTATTATTCGTACCTTAGACCAGTGTTATTATGGAGATAAAGAAAATGGTTTTGAGCCAATTCGTCCATTTGTTAATGAGATGAATGCAAGACCAGAACTATGGAAAACTGCACATAAAATTGAAAATTTAATTTGTCGTACTGGTATCCATGCGGGTGGAGTTATTTTTGTAGATGAACCGTTCGTAGAATCAACTGCTTTAATGCGTGCGCCGGACGGTACGATTGTCACAGCATACGAGCTTCATGACTGTGAGGCTGTGAGTTGACGTAATGTTAGGCTCATAAATTCCTAACCACTAATCAGTGGCGTTATATAGGCATCGTAAGAGTAAGTAAATAATACCTATATAGCGGCGGGGAAGCCTAAGTCAGAAATTGATATGGTAATCCCGCGCCAAATCTTTAAAATAAAGTAAATTTTAAAACAAGAGAGAAAGGAGGAAAGTTTATGTATTTATATCAAATAACAAATTTAATAAATAATAAAGTTTATATTGGGCAAACAAATAATATTACAAAACGTTGGAGCAATCATAAGTGTTGCAATTCCCCAGATATGGTAATAGCTAAGGCGATTAAAAAATATGGTATTGAGAATTTTAAATTTGAAGTGTTGTATAGAAACGTACCAATTGAAGAAATTGATGAATTAGAACGAAAAACTATTTTAGAAAAAAATTGTAGAGTACCAAATGGTTATAACGTAGCTGAAGGTGGATCTGAACACACAGACATCCATAAATATGGTGCTGACAATAGTAATGCTCACTTAACCCAAGAAGAAGCTCAATATGTATTAGATAATCGAGATAAACCCATATATTTATTATATAATGAATTTTCTGACAAGCTGACTTATGAACAATTTTATAAATTATATCACCATGAAACTTATACAAATTTATCTACTAATACAAAAGAGTATCCTTATAATAGAGAATTTTCTTGTCAATTTACTTCTGGTAAATTAGAATATGATGATATTGTAAATATTCGTAAAAGATATGCTGCTGGTGAATATTGGCGAGATGTTTATAACGACTATGCTTGGGCTTGTGATAATGAATGGAGTTTTTGGAATACTTATTATGGAAATAGATATAAGTTAGTAATGCCAGAGGTATTTACTCCAGAAAATCGAAAAAAACATTCTTCTTATAAAAATCAAGGTAGTTTTAACGGTCATGCTAAATTAACAGAAGAAGATGTGTTAAATATTAGGTAGTTGCACAAAGATGGAGTAACGAATTCAGAACTTTATAAACTTTATCCTCAAGTAACTCCAAGCTCTATTAGAAATATTATAAATGGTAAAACTTGGAAAAATTTACTTTAAACTTTATTTTAAAGAAAGTGTGTATCGACTATCCCGGGTGAGACCGGGAGTACTGAGACTATTGATACGTCTTAGGAAACGGAATTCTCTTATATAAAGAGTAAAAGATAGTCAGGACATATGGAAACATATGATTAAACCGCTTATCAAATATGACGCGTTGTCAGTGAACGCTGCAGATAAAATTCATACTTGTCTTGATTTATTAATAGAAGATGGTTTAATTGAGCAGAAACCTACTCTTAAAGAAACATATGAGTCTGTAATTGGCGTTTATAATCTAGACAGAACTAGTAAACGAATGTGGGATATGGTAAATAACCATGAAATTCAATCTCTATTTCAAATGGAAAAGTCAAGTGGAATACAAGGTATTGCATTGACACATCCACAAAGTGTAGAAGACTTAGCCCACTTAAACTCTGTTATTCGTCTTATGGCACAGGATAAAGATGCAGAACAGCCGCTTCAAAAATATGCCAGATTTAAAGACGATATTAGACATTGGTATAAAGAAATGTCTGACGCTGGACTAACCGAGCAGGATCAAAAAATATTGAAACCTTATCTTGAAGGCTCTTATGGAATTTGTGAATCTCAAGAGCTATTTATGAGCCTAGTCCAAATTCCTGAATGCGGGGGCTTCGATCTAAACTTTGCAGACCGTCTCCGTAAATCTATTGCAAAAAAGAATCCCGCAGAATTTGACGCTCTAACCAAAGAGTATTTTGAAACAACAGAACAAAAAGGTTTGAGTTCTGCTCTTTGTAACTATGTTTGGAATACACTAGTCTCGACTAGCCGAGGTTATGGCTTCAACTTGAGTCATACTCTAGCTTATTCACTTGTGGGCCTACAAGAAATGAACTTGGCATCTAGATTCCCGATTATTTATTGGAATTGTGCTTGTCTTATTACAGATGCCGGTAGTGAAGATGAATCGGCAGACTATTCAAAGATAGCTAAAGCGATAGGCAAGTTTAAAGACTCTGGTGTTGAGGTTTCTCTTCTTGATATTAATAAGTCTGGTTTTGGTTTTAAACCTGACGCCGCGAATAATCGCATTCTGTATGGTCTAAAGGGCGCCGCAAACATTTCTGATGATTTTATCAAACAGATTATAGCTAATCGTCCTTATGTCTCAATGTATGACTTCTATGCGCGAGTGCATCCCAAGGCGCAGCAAATGGTCTCCCTAATTAAAGGTGGCGCATTTGACTCTCTAGAATCTCGCTATCAAGCTATGGTTGAATATGTATGGTTAAAATGCGATAAGAAAAAACGTATTACTTTACAAAATCTTCCTGGTTTAATCCGCTATGGTTTATTGCCCGAAGATACCGCAAAGCGTATCGAGGCC
>OJNI01000598.1_pt1 | contig 23818 bp, 32 predicted proteins | sample 1597441 | NCBI WGS metagenome assembly OJNI01 (sample SAMEA2452131, study PRJEB22498) | human gut metagenome | reverse complement strand
ACGCTATCGGCGGACTTGCCGTAGGCGAGCCGAAAGAGGATATGTATCGTATCATTTCGGCTGTCGAGCCTTACGCGCCTAAAAATAAACCGAGATATTTGATGGGTGTCGGCACACCGGGAAATATTTTGGAAGGCGTCAGCAGGGGAGTTGACCTTTTTGACTGCGTTATGCCGGCAAGAAATGCGCGCCACGGTCAGCTTTTTACGAAAGATGGCATTATCAATATCAATAACGCCGTATATCAGCTTGATACAAAGCCTATTGATTCAAAATGCAATTGTCCGACATGCAGAAATTACTCGCGCGCATATGTAAGACACTTGCTCAAAGCAAACGAAATGCTCGGTATGCGTCTTGCTGTAATTCATAACCTGTATTTCTACAATAATCTTATGCAGGAAATCAGGGAAAATATTGAAAACGGCTCGTTTGATGATTACAAAAATGAATATTGTGTAAAACTTGACACAAGAATTAAAAAATAACTTGCATAATTATGTATAATAATATATAATTACAATTGCATTTTATTATGGAGGAAAAAATAAATGAATTTTATTACACTTATGAGTTCATCGGCTAACGGCGGAACGGCATCACCAACATCAGGAATCATTATGATGGTTGTTCTTATCGTTATTATGTACTTTATGATGATCAGACCGCAGAAGAAGCGTCAAAAGGAAGAGCAAGAAATGCGTTCTTCTCTCGAAATCGGTGACGAAATTATTACTATCGGCGGAATTGTCGGCAAGGTTGTTACTATCAGAGAGCAAGACCTTGTTATTGAAACAGGCGCTGACAGAACAAAGATGAAAATTCAACGCTGGGCTGTAAATACTAATGTAACAAAGACAGAGCAGCACAAGAAAGAAGTTGAAGCAGCAAGAGAAGCTGCAAAGCAGAAAAAAGCTGCAAAAGGAAAGAAAAACGATAAGGAAATTTCCGATACAGCTAAAGAAGCTGAAAAAAAAATCGAAAAATAATGTAATATATTTTTACTCCCTCGAATATCCATTTATTGGATATATCGGGGGAGTTTTTTTATGAAAAAATTATCAACAAATAATGCCGACAACTTGATTTTGAAATTCTGCGTCAAGGTGATTATATCGTCTGTGATTTCAATTTTATTATTTTCATACATAGCCGGCAAAATAGTCTTTGCTCTTGATTTGGATTTGGAGCTGTCAAAATACATTTCTGTTGCCATATGCGTTTTGTGCGCATGCGTAATTTCGTTTGTGTCCGTCAACGGATTTAAAAACAACGGCATTCTGCTCGGTTTGATTGCTGAAATGCCGCTTGTGTTTTACAGCCTCGTCAATCTCATTTTCAATGGCAATTATGTTTTGTTTTTTGTTATTAAAACAGTGTTAATTATATTGTTCGGAATGTTAATAGGTGAATTAACCGTTCGTAAAAACAAGAAAATTAAGGTGAGCAAGTGGAAATAAAAGATGTCGACAAAAAGAAATTTGATTTTGACTCATTTTTTAACAATAATAAAAGCTTCATTTATTCAGTAATATTTTACATTGCCGGTTTATTGCTCGGTGCATTGATTTACAGCCAATTAAACGACAGTGCGGCGGAACTTATTTCAAAGGCAGTCAATCCGATTACTTCTGATTTTAAAAAAATGTTTTTCAGCACGGTTGCGGTATATATAGCCGTTTTTGTGTTTGTTGTGATTTTCGGCGTATCTTTATTCGGATTTCGGTTTATTAATTGTATTCCGCTGTTAATCGGTTTTGCTGTTGCACTTAAAATATCGTATTTCTATACATCATATTCCGCAAATGGGATAACATACTGCGCGCTCCTTGTCATTCCGCAAAGCTGTGTTTTCGCAGAAACAATAATATATACAGTTAAAAGCAGTTCACTGATGAGCCGACAGATTTATAATTCAACAACAAAAAAATCAGATACAGAAGATTTTAATCTAAAGCTGTATCTGAAAGATTTTGTTATTTATATCGTAGTAATCATTGTAATATCAGCACTGAATTCATTGATTACTTCGTCACTCGTGACGATAATTAAAATTTAGGCTTGTTATCAGCCAACGGGTTAGATTCAATGGCTTTTCGTGTTTGCTCTTTGGTGATATGGGTATAAATTTCTGTAGTTCCGAGGTTTTCGTGGCCCAAAATCTCTTTGAGCAACAGAACATCAACATTGCCGTGTTGATACATAAGCGTTGCCGCGGTATGTCTGAGCTTGTGGACAGATAAGCCTCTTCCGCCCAAACCGGCTTTTTCGAGATTTTTATTCACCATAATTTCGACCATTCTCGGGCTGATTCGTTGGTTTGCGCTCAAAAACAGCGCTCTGTCCTTAACACCTTCGTTTGGTCGCACTTTCATATAGGCGTCAATCGCGTCGATACACGCATTGTTTAAATAAACAGTGCGCTCCTTATTTCCTTTACCGGTGATTGTGAGCGTGTTGTCTGAGCGAATATCGTTATAATCAATTGAGACAAGCTCTGCAAGTCGCATTCCACAATTCAAAAACAGTGTTATAATCGCAAAATCACGCTCTTTAAATTTTCCGTCGATTACAGATAAAAGCCGTTGAGCTTCATCAAGGGTTAGGTACTTAGGCAACGATTTTTTTATTTTAGGAGTATCGAGATTTTTCATCGGATTTGTTTCGAGCAGACCCAGATTGTCTGTTAAATAAGTGAAAAATCTGCGGATTGAAACAACACGGCGCGCTCTTGTAGCCTCATTGTTTCTTCTTTCATTTTTACAATAAATCAAAAATTGATAAGCATCGTTCAAAGTGATGCTTTTTATAAAATCAAGGTCGATTTTGCTAATGTCCGTGTCTTCGTACGAAACATCAGTAGGGGACAAACCTTTTTCTTTAACCAAATATCTGAAAAAAGTACGCAAATCGCCGGCATACTCTAATACAGACAATTCGCTGTGCTCCTTTATAGCTTCTATGTAAACTAAATATTGCTGCACCAATTTCGGCAAAGCATTAATATCTTCTCTGCGCATAACAATAAACTTCCTATTTCGCAAAACTTTTTGAACGAATCAATTATACCAAATAACAGGCAATATATCAATGATAATTTGATACTGCTCAATATGTTATTAATAGCGATGTAAATGATAAAGAGCAATATAATATGAATAATGACAAAAATTGATATTTCATTATCGGCTTTGAATCAATTATCAAATATCAAACAAATTTTTGTTATGATTTTAATTTTATATTTTCTCTGTCAATTCGTTACTTACCATTGAATTGAAAATATGGATAAAACAGCATAATTGCAGAAAAATAGCGCACAGCGACATACTGTGCACTATTTGTTTTTAAACTCCCCTATGTTTCGCAAAATTAATATTAACCGAGTAAAACAGACAAAAGGGGAGTTGCAAAAGTTTTGAAAATCTGCTAAAATGGAAATGCACCGAGGAAATGCGACTTCCCCGGTGCTGCCGATTAATCTATCGGCTTTGATAGTTGGCTATTTCTTTGAGGGCGTCTATGACTTTCTCAAGGGAATAGCCTTTTCTTTTTAAGTGCTCAATCAAACGAATGATTTGCCTTAATGTCATTGCTGTTCACCTCCATAATTTAATTAGGCAGTGAAGCACTGTGCGGCTTCACTGCCTAATTAGCTCGGACCTCAATTATTTTTGTTTGTCAAGGATCCAGAATAAAAAAATTTATTGCCTATGGATTAAACAATAAATTATTTTATTCCCTTGACTAACTGAAATAATTGTGGAACAACATGTATCATTCACGCTGTTGATTTGAACAATAAAATCAAATTAACCCTTGCTTTATAATTAAATTGTCAAGGTATATATCGCTGTTAACGGCGACTGTAAGCCTTAGAAATGCTTTATTGAGTGTCACAAGTAGTTAAGTATTAAAAGGCAATAAAGGGCTTGTATAGCCCTTTAATCAAGAACAAAAAGTAATGCGTATAGGCAGAAAGAAAACTTGCGCTAACTACGACATATAGCGCAAGTTGTGTCATGTGTCAAACTACCTCAAAGGCGCATAACCATGCGACGCACTTTGACACACTAAAGTTTGTGAATTTGTGTCAGTGTGTCAAAAATCAAAGAAAAAAGCACCCTATCAAGGGTGCTTTTTTTCAATTCTTTAAGGTACTTATTACAAATTTAAATCCGTCTCTAAATAATAATATAAATATTGCAAATATTGTAAATAGTATTGAAATTTCTTTTGTATATTCTAAGTGAAAGAAATTGTAAAAGCCTTCTTTTATAGCTTCTTGTAATTGCATTTTATTTTATAACCTCCTTTCTGTTCGTTCTTGCTGTTAAATAGTCTAATGATACATTGAATATGTTTGCTATTTCGTATAATTTTTCTAATTTTATTTCATGTTTTCCTTTTTCTATTTTTGAATAATACGATTGGTCAACACCTATTATTGTTGCCATTTTTATTCCTGTCCATTCTTTTTCTGTCCTTAATTCTTTAATTCTTTTTCCCATTTCTACTGTATTTAGCATTTATTTCACTCCTTTTTTTTATATTATCATAAATTTTACTTGACAATAGGTAATCAATTACCTATAATGTAAACATAAGGTAAACAATTACCTATTATTTCTTAAGGTGATATTATGAAAGTATTAGTTGCTTGTGAAGAAAGTCAACGCGTTTGCATTGCTTTTCGTGCTAAAGGGCATGAGGCGTATAGCTGCGATGTTGTAGATTGTTCCGGTAATCATCCAGAATGGCACATTAAAGCTGATGTTTTGCCTCTTCTCAATGGTAATTGTTCTTTTGTCACTTGTGACGGAGTAACCCACAACATTAAAGGTCAATGGGATATGATTATTGCCCATCCGCCATGCACTTATTTAACTGTTACTGGTAATCGGTGGTTTAATGTTGATAGATACGGCGATAAAGCTTTACAACGAATTGAAAAAAGAAAAATGGCTATTGATTTCTTTTATCAATTTGTTAATGCTGACTGCTCTAAAATCTGTATAGAAAATCCTGTTGGTATCATTAATTCATGTTACAAAAAACCTGACCAAATCATTCAACCGTATATGTTTGGCGAATCTGCCGAAAAACGCACTTGTTTGTGGCTTAAAGAATTGCCTAAGCTTTTACCAACTAATGTAGTCTTACCGCCTCCCAGAAAACAGTATAAAAGTGGTAAGTCAATGCCAGAATGGTATGCTGAAGCTTGGAAGCTTCCAAAAGATGAACGCAGTAAGTTGCGCAGTATGACTTTTCCCGGTGTTGCTTATGCTATGGCTGAGCAATGGGGTTAATTATGAGGTGATAACATGAAAGATTTTTTAAAAAAACGCGCTAAATGGTGTGATGAATTAATTAAATATTATTAAAATTACTTTAATTCTCGCGTTGATAAATATCATGTTACTAATATAGGCGTTGACACTTCTTTCAAATTGCTCTTGTCAAAACATGATGTTAATAGCACGGATTTAATGTATTATGCGTGTTATAACGAGTGCATTGGACAACTTGAATTAATCGGTTCATTAATTAATAAAGTAGGTGTTTGATATGGGTACTTTTAAATTTCGCATTTGCTATACCGGCGCAAAGTATAGCCCGGTCAATCAAGAATTTGTAATTTTTTGTGATTTCAAAACCGCCGCCAACATTCACTTTGTCTTAAATTCTACATTACCGAGTGAATATTATATTACCTTTTCGCAGATATGAGCAAACGCAAACAAAGTAAGACGAGAGGGCGTTGGCTCTGCGGTATTCTATATCCCGAGGATAACGAATCCCACAAAAAAGCCTTGTCACTGATTCTTACTAAGTATAATAGCTTAGCAATCAATCATGATAAAGATACTTACCTTTTCGATGTAACCGATGAAAACGGCGATATAGTCCACCGCAAAGGTGAATTAAAAAAGGCACATTATCATTTCGTTGTGCATTTTGAAAATGCAAGATATATAAGTGGTTTTACTAAAGAATTGGGCATTGAGGAAAATGTTGTTCAAGTCTGCGGCTCGTTTAAAGCTACTGTTATATATTGTACTCATGTTGACGAACCGCTAAAGTATCAATATCAAGCAAGTGATTTTGTAGGTTGGCTTGTCCCTCAAGCAATAAAAATACTTGATAAACCGCAAGACCCCGGTGATATGCTAATGGATGTCTTGCGATTCATTCAAGAACACCCCTCTATAAGCTGGTTTCAGCTTGCCGAGTGGTGCAATACATACGGCTATTATTCTACACTTATGCGAAATATGTCTTTAATTCGTGAAGTCTATTTCGAGTGTAGAACGGCAAAATATCAACATGATTATTTAGAAAGGAGCAAAAAACAATGAAGTGCAAAATTGAACATGGTCTTGTATGCGATATTGTTAAATATGATGTCGATAACAAGCAGTATTACAAGCTTGTAGTTTATTCAGATGGCAGACTTGTATTTGTTTCAATCCCTGCTGAATCCGTTGAAAATTGGAAAGAGTGCATTTCTCAATATACTGACCTTGAGTGCACAATGTCCACATATGACGGCAAAGCAAAATTTAAGATTGCCGAATAATCGGCAGAAAGGACTTTTATTATGACTTTTCAAGATTTTTTCCCCACTGATGTCAAAGGCTGGTGCTATTTGGCTTGTATGATTGTTTTAATTATTGCCCTTTATCTTTTCAATAAGGCAATTCTTAAATGCAAAGAAAGTATTGAGCAATATGTTATCGAAATAAGAGATGTTAAGCAAGCAAATACAACGCTTATGAATATCGTTGATTTTGTTGCCGATAATTCAACCCTTATCGACGATTACGCAACTGCTCTTAACAAGTCACAAGTTGAACTATTAACCGAATTGAGGGACCAAAGCAATGCCACAAGTGTATGATTTAATTGCTCAATTTTCCGATACGCAACTATTGCAAGGCATATTTATTGCTACACAAGGTCTTTTTATCATGAAGATTTGTGAATGGATTTATCATCCTTGCAAGTGGCTGCATGATTGGTTTAGTTCTATGTTCCCGACGAACATTGATAAGAAATGAGGTATAAAACATGAAAGAATTAATTATAATTCTTGTTATACTGCTTTTCGCAGTTTACGGATTAATACAAGGCGCGCGCAAAACCTTGATTAATATTATGAAGCTTATCCAGAGCTTTAAAAACAAAAATAAAATTGAAGAAAGGGGGCAAAATGATGCCTGCAATCACAGCTGATACTGTCCTTGATAAGACTATCACTAATGCTATGCTTACCGGTGTTCTTGATGAGGTCATTGCCGTAATTCCTACCGTTCTTCCGGTAGTAATTACATTTATGGCTATCAGAAAGGGTATTTCTTTTGTTATCGGTATGCTCCGTTCAGCATAACATAAATTTTTTTATAAACTTTTCAATCCTGCAAGGGCAGGGGAGTCAATCCCTTGTCCTTGTTTCTTTTTCAACTAAAAAATGTGAGGTGATAAAACAAAATGAAAAAGAAATTATTTATACTTGTTCCGTTATTCGTGCTTATTATTGCCGCTGTCACTCCTTTGACTGCTTTTGCAAGCGTTGAGCCTACCGGTAAAACTGCTTATACTGTCGCTAAAGATTATGGACTAACAAAGGGACACGATGTTGTATTTAAATCGGGTGACGATTACTACATTTTATGTTGTCCTAGTTCCGTTACTTTTGGCTCTGTCAATTCTATTCTATATGGTAAGGTCAATAGTGACATTAACTATTATGTGTATAAGTTCGATAACAACAATGTATATAAAAAACCTACTCAATCAAATATGGGTTACATTCAATCTAAGGACGGATTAAAAAATATAAAGTCCTTTAATATTATTATGTATTCAACTGTCAATATCTATAATGTTACTGATACTAACGGCGTTCTAAGTCTTGAAAATTCGGTTTTTATGCCGTCGGGGACGGAGAAACCGGCGAACCCGGAGACCCCGGGACACAAACCGAATTCTACTCTCTCGTCCTCGATTACCTCAAAGATATTAAGTCCGGTATTGACGGAAGTAGTAGCTATCTTGCCGGTATTGCTTCCGGTATTCTTGACATTCTTAGCAATACGCAAGGGTATCAAGTTCACATTGACAATGTTGAGAAGTTGCTAAATGATATAAAGCAATATGTTAACGATTTTCATGCTGATTTTTTAGATTTTCGCGACCAGATGTATACATGGTATCTTATTATTGTTGAGGCTCTCTATGTTGATGAATCGGATGTTGACGGCTTTCAAGGTTTAAAAACTATATACGCTTATGTTCATCATATAGATGATAATATCAATCTTATGTGGAATAGGTTAAGTGCTTATTTTCCTGCCGCAGGCGATTTGTATAACGGCTGGCAAAGCTTCTTCAAGTCCTTTAATGGTATGACATTTCAAGATGTTCTTATTGATGTTCATACTCAAATTGAAGATAGTGTCAATCCTGTTTCAGAGAACAACAAACCGCAATTTGACGCTCTCGTTAATTCCTTTAAGAGTGATACCGCGGTTGGGTCTATGATAACCTTAAAGGACAGTACAAAAACTATGTTTGATAATGTTACTTCAGCCGAGCCTATAGCAAGCATTAATGTCAATACATTTGATGTTAATTTCTGTGGTATGAAAATTCCGTCTTATACTATTAAAATTGATTTTTCATGGTATGAGCGTATAAGAAAGCAAGCTTTGTATTTGTGGCGGTTCTTCCTTTGGAGTGGTTACCTATTTATTCTTTGGAAGAGAATTCCTGATATTATTAATGGCGCAGGTGTTATTACTGATATGTCTAATGATGATATAACAAGCGGAGCAGCTGAATCTATTTCATATACTACAACTGTTGATGATAACGGTGAAGTAATAAGCATGAATGAACGGCATACTTATAATGATATTAACGGCTCTAAGTACACAACTAATATTAAACATGATGTAGGTAGGTGATTGTATGTTAATTTTGAATCTTATGCAATGGGTGTTGTCTCTTCTCTCCGGTACTCACTTCGATATTAACTTTGATGGGTCAATCACCGGGGTTGTCTTATCTTGTTATCAACTTATCGCTTATATCTTGCCTATGGATACTGTCGCAGCTATTGTTTTGATTTCTCTTGCTTTGTATGCTTTTAGACTTATCATATCAATTTTGAAAGCACTGTGGTCTGTAATCCCTATACTTTAACTCTTACTATTCAGCCGCAAGCTTGCGGACACGAAATACCGCGAGTGAGTTATAAAAAAAAAATAAAAAAATGAGGTGCTTTAATGGCTCAAACGATTTTTAAAACTCTTTTTTCTTTGCTATGGAATATTATTAAATCTTTTCGATTTATTCTTATTCCTATTGCTATTTTAATTGTTATTCTTATTATCGATTTCATTGTTGTTAAATTTCGATTTTTTAAAAATGCTAAGCAAGAAGTAATAGGACATGTAAATTACGACGGCAAGGTGTCTTTATTCGAGCAAATTTTCATCTTGTTACCTAAGCAGTATTGGACTAACTATTATAACCGCAAAAAAGGTGCATTTAACGAGCACGGCATAATTATGTTTACGGGTAAGCAGGGGCAGGGCAAAACCCTTGCTGAAACTAAGTATTTAATGGATATGCAATATAAATATCCTAATGTTAAGGTATGCACTAATTATGGTTATCTCCGGGAAAACGAGGAGATAGACAATTGGAAAAAGCTTGTTGATTATAATAATGGTGAATTTGGTGTTATTTGTGCAATTGACGAGTGTCAGAATTGGTTTTCAAGTCAACAATCAAAGAATTTCCCACCGCGTATGCTTGCAACAGTAACTCAGAATCGTAAAAATAGGCGTGTTATTATAATGTCAAGTCATTTCTTTACTAATGTTGCTAAGCCTATTAGATTGCATTGCACCGAGGTCAGAGCTTGCCGCACATTTTTAAAATGCTTTACAATTGTAAAGCGAATGGAACCTATTATGAATGGTGACGGCGATGTAATTAAAATGCGTAACCTTGGATATTATAGTTTTGTCCATAATTCAGAGTTATACAATGCCTATGATACTTACCGCGTTATTCGAAATTTATCTGAAAGTGGCTTTAAGGACGATAATTTCGCAATTATTCAATCAGATAGCGCAGGTATTGGCTCTAATGGCAAAAGACCAAAACGGCAGCGTTCAAGTCTTGTTGAAAGCGTTGTAAATAACAATATTGATTCTGCTTTCAATTCTATGAATATGAGGTAATTAAAATATGACTCAAAATGAAAAAGATACTTTAATGATATACATATATAACAAGCAAACTAATCTTGAACAAGATTCAAGACTAATGTTAGATAAGTATAATTTGCGTGAATGTGATGAAATAGATTATCTTGAAAGCATTATTGCTACAACAAGACAAAAGGCATTTAATGACTTTGCATTTGACATTATAAGGTTGTTAGATTTGCCGCTTGATTATCTAATACAGAAATGAATAAAAAGCCGTACAGTGTGTGTCTGTGCGGCTTTTTTTATGTTTTTGAATTCCCCTACACTTCGCAAAATATTAATTTTGCGAAATTGCATAAATTTTTCTTATGGTAAAAATAAGCACTACTCTGTTATAGCATCAAACGCTGAACGGAGTGTTCTTACAGGAACAATGTCAACCGAAACTTTCAACTCTTTTGACAATGATTTGTAATTATGAAACGGAATTACGCATTTGTCAAAGCCGAGTCTTTTTGCCTCGGTTATTCTTTGCTCGCAATTGTTAACCGCTCTGATTTCGCCAGCAAGTCCTATTTCGCCGAATGCGAGCGTGTTGTCGTTAACCACTACATCTTTAAGCGATGAAACAAGTGCCATGGCTACACTCAAATCAGCGGCAGGCTCGTCCAATCGCAAACCGCCGACAACATTAAGGTATGTGTCCATTCCGTTGAAAAAATATCCTGCTCTTTTTTCAAGCACAGCGATTAACATATTCATTCTGTTATAATCAAAGCCGGTGCTCATTCTGCGCGGTGTGCCGAAACCGGATGCAGTCACAAGCCCCTGAACCTCTGCCAAAATCGGTCGTGAGCCTTCCATAGTACACGCCACACAAGTTCCGCTTGTGTTTTTCGGTCTGCCCGAAAGCATAAGCAGTGACGGATTTTCAACCTCTTTGAGTCCGGATTGTGTCATTTCAAACACACCGATTTCATTAGTTGACCCAAACCTGTTTTTAACACTTCTCAGTATTCTGTAAGAATAATTGCGTTCGCCCTCAAAATACAACACGGTATCAACTATATGTTCAAGCACTTTCGGTCCGGCTATTGCGCCGTCCTTATTTACATGTCCTACAACGAATATCGGTATTCCGAGACTTTTGGCGAGGTGCATAAAAATGTTTGTGCACTCCCTAACCTGCGTTATACTGCCTGCAGAAGACGAAACATCGTCGATCATCATCGTTTGAATCGAATCTATAATTGCCATATCCGGCTTTTCGATTTTTATGGTTTCAACTATTGTTGCAACATCGGTTTCGGCAGAAATATACAATCCGTCGGCATCTACACCGAGCCTGTCTGCGCGGAGTTTAATTTGGCGTGCCGATTCCTCACCGCTTATATACAAAATTTTTTTTGTTTGGCAAAGGCTTTGGCAAATTTGAAGCAAAATTGTTGATTTGCCTATGCCCGGGTCGCCCGAAAGCAGCACTAAACTGCCTTCGACTATTCCGCCGCCCAAAACTCTGTCAAATTCCTTAATTCCCGAGGTTAACCGTGTTTCAATGTCACTGTTAATCTCCGACAGCTTTTGTATTGATGAAATTGCCGCTCTTGTTCTTGACGGTGAAGATTTTTTGGAGGTCAATGCAATCGGCTGCTGCTCCTCCATAGTGTTCCATTCGCCGCAGGTTGGGCATTTTCCGTACCATTTTACGCTTTCATAGCCGCAATTTTGGCATACATATAGTGATTTTTGTTTACTTGCCATATAAAACTCCGTTTGTACCTGCAAATATCGAATATGCCATTTTTTGCTGATATTCGCTGTTTTGCAGTAATTTATTTTCCTCCGGGTTGCTCACAAAACCGCATTCAACCATTATTGACGGCGATTTTGCTTTGTATAAAAGATAATAACTGCTGCCCGATTCTTTGTTTTCTCTTTTATTATCACTTTGAAGATTTGATTTAATGCACTGCAAAATCGAGTCCGCAAGCACTTTGCTTTTTGCGGTGTTTGCCGAATACCAAATCTGTGTTCCGTGTTCTGCGCTGTCCTCAAAATGATTTTGATGTATTGAAATCAAAACACTGTTTTCAATCGAATTTACAAGGTCCATTCTGTTATACAAATCAGACCTTGTTTTGTCATCATTTTTATCATAATATGTTTCGTAATCACCGCTTCGCGTCATAACGGCATTGATGCCCGAAAATCGCAAAAAATCATACAAACATTCAGCAATTTGAAGGTTGATTGTCTTTTCATTTGAGCCGTCGATGCCGATTGCGCCCGCATCTTTTCCGCCGTGACCGGCATCAATCACAACGGTGTATTCCCCTGCTATCTTTTTGGTAGCGTTGGCATTGCTCGCGCGGTGGATAAATAACGAACAACAAATCAATATCAAAACAAGTATGATGCATATTATCGGCAGTCTTTTCATAATACAGTCACCACTAATAATATGCTTATATTATACTATATATAATAAATTCTTTCAACAAACAAGTTGATTTTATTTTAATAAAGGGATATAATTGGGACATAAAATCAACGAGGTGATCATATGAAAATAGTTAATCTTGACGGATATACGACTAATCCGGGCGATTTAAGCTGGGATTGGCTCGGAAATTACGGCGAATACAAGGTATATGACAGAACAGCGCCGGAGCAAATCGTAGAGCGTGCAAAAGACGCAGATATTTTGATTATAAACAAATCTGTTATAACTGCTCAAATGCTTGAAAATCTTCCTAATTTAAAGTTTGTCGGCTTGCAATCTACGGGATATAATGTAATTGACTGCAAAGCGGCGAGAGCAAGAAATATAACGGTTTCAAATATTCCTGCATACTCAACAACGGGCGTAGCACAGCTTGTTTTTGCGTTTATCTTGCAGGTTGCGGACAATGTGTCGCTCCATTCTGACGCAGTTCATAACGGCGAATGGTGCCAATGCCCGGATTTTTGCTTTTGGAAAACTCCATTGACAGAGCTTGACGGAAAAACAATCGGAATAATCGGCTTTGGCTCAATCGGCAGGCGTGTAGCTCAAATTGCAAACGCGTTTGGTATGAATGTTGAGGTATTCACCCCTCACCCGAAACCGGATGAATATAAAAATGTCAACTTTGTTGATTTCGATACTCTGTTTTCTGACAGCGATTTTATTACCTGTCACTGCCCTTTGACAGAAAAAACAGAAAATTTGATTGACAAGAATGCTATTAATAAAATGAAAAAAAGCGCTGTTGTTATAAACACATCGCGCGGACCTGTTGTAAATGACGAAGATTTAGCATATGCACTTAATTCCGGCAAAATAAAAGCCGCAGGAGTCGATGTGTTGCGCGTTGAGCCGCCTGAAAAAGAAAATCCCCTGCTCCATGCAAAAAACTGCTATATAACCCCTCACATTGCGTGGGCGGCATATGAAACAAGAGCAAGGCTTCTCGGTATCCTCGAGCAAAACATAAAAGCATATATCGACGGCAATCCTATTAATGTTGTAAATTAAAATACTGTAATAAATAAAACCTCAAGGTTTTCCTTGAGGTTTTATTTTGGTGCCGGCGACCGGGGTCGAACCGGTACGGTATCGCTACCACTGGATTTTGAGTCCAGCACGTCTGCCAATTCCATCACGCCGGCATAATAACTGAGTTGATATGTAAGATATACTTATCTGGTGCTGGTGACCGGACTTGAACCGGTACGGTATTGCTACCGAGGGATTTTAAGTCCCTTGCGTCTGCCGATTTCGCCACACCAGCACATCGATAAATATAATAATTGATTTTAAAGTAAATGTCAAGATATAATTTTAGATTTTATTTTTTCATAAACCTCGACAACCTTAAATTTGTATTTATATTTTCCGTCTGTAATCATTTTTATCTCGTCATTTGAAAGTGATTTGTCAAAATCGTCAACACATCCCGAAATACAAACGCTCGGAAACATTACGCACCACCAATTGTGCCCTTTTGCAGAGCCTATTTCTATTTTCAGACTGTCATACTCCCCTGCCGGCAAAGTAAAATTATCATATTTTCGTGTATCAAAATATTCTTTGGTAACATATGCCTTCACGGGATAGGTGTAGCCGTTATCAATAATAACCTTTGCGGCTGTGCTTTCAAATAAATCAATATTGTTTTTTGCAGTATTTACCGCATCGTCAACAGTGGCACAATTGTTATACATTTTATCCGATACCGATAAAATCTTATCTCTGACCTTTAGTTTTAGTTTTTGGTCGTCCTCGCTGTCGCTGTTAGCCAAAATATGAAGTCTGAATACCTTTGTACTTATGTCCTCGCTCATAGCTACTGCAGGGGTGATTAATGTAAAAATTACAGTGAATACTAAAAACAACGGGACAAAAACAAATAGTTTTTTGCGCATAAATAAAACCTGCCTTTCATAAACAGAATTGGCAGGTTTTTGCAAATTTATTCACTTATTTCAACAATTTTGCATCCGCTTGAAACAGGTTTGCAAACAAAAACATCCTTGCAGTATTTCTTAAGTTCATCAACTGTTGATTCGGCATCGTCTTTTGTATTAAAAATACCGAAAACAGTCGGACCGGAGCCGCTCATACAAGTGCCTATTGCATTATGCGAGCGCATTATTTGTTTAATATCGACTCTATTAGGAACTTCAATAAACTGCTCAAAGACATTTTCCATTTTAGAGCAAATTGCGTTCAAGTCGCGCGACTGAACGGCGCAAAGCATACCAAATTTGTCGGGAGTATGTGTTTTGCCACAAGTGTCAAATTTGTGATATGCGGCGCCTGTATTCACTCCGCAATCGGGTTTTGCAATCGTGATATAGCATTGACGAAGCGGTTTGACCTTGCTGAGAACATCGCCGATTCCCTGCGCAAGCAGTGTGCCGCCTTTAATACAAAACGGAACATCAGCGCCAATTGTCACACCGATTTTACAAAGCTCATCATCGCTTAAATCCGTTTTATAAAGACGATTGAGCGCAACAATAACTGCAGCACCGTCTGCACTGCCGCCGGCAAGTCCAGCTGCATGCGGAATTTTTTTGTTAATATCAATATGAATGCCCTTTGATTTGATTTTATTCGCCTTAAAAAAAGCCTGTGCGGCTTTATGGGCTATGTTTTTTTCATCTAAGGGAATATCGTCGATATTGCAGGTAATCACGATTTTTGAGCCTTTAATTTTCTCAACGGTTACGGTATCATAAACACCTATGCTTTGCATAATCATAAACAAATCGTGATAGCCGTCGTTTCTTGTTGAAACAATATCGAGCATTAAATTGATTTTTGCGTATGCTTTGACCTTAATTTTCATTTTTTAATTCCTTAATAAACTCGCCGATTCTTGCAATTGCTTCTTTTATATTTTCAATTGAATAGCAGTATGAAACTCTGATATATCCCTCGCCGCTCTCACCGAATGCATCACCCGGTACAACGGCAACACGCTTTGATTTAATCAGCTTTTCGGCAAACTCTTCGCTTGAAAGACCGGTTGACTTAATACACGGAAACGCATAAAAAGCGCCCATGGGCTCGAAGCAATCAAGTCCGATTTTTCTGAAACCGTCAACAGTAAATCTGCGGCGCATATCATAATCGTCACGCATTTTCATAATGTCAAAATCGCCGTTTTTAAGTGCGTCGATTGCGGCATATTGAGAGTTTGTCGGTGCAGACATAATTGCGAATTGATGAAGCTTTGTCATTTGCTTAATAATCGGCGCGGGACCGAGCGCATAACCGAGTCGCCAGCCGGTCATTGAATATGTTTTTGAAAAGCCGTTGATTATAATTGTTCGCTCCTGCATACCGTCAATTGTTGCGATTGTAGTATGTCCCTCTGGAGTGTATGTCAGTGCGGCATAAATTTCATCCGAAATTACAAACAAATTATATTTGATAATCACATCGGAGAGAGCCTCAAGCTCCTTTACACTCAAAATCGCTCCTGTCGGGTTGTTAGGATAAGGTAAAACAATTGCCTTTGTTTTATCAGTAACAGCCTTTTCGATATCCTCTGGTGTAACCTTAAAATCATTTTTCTCGTAGGTCGGAACAGGAACTGCGACGCCGCCGCTTACCTCGACAATAGGTTTGTAACAAACGAATGACGGCTCTATTATGAGGACCTCGTCGCCCTCTTGAATAATTGAGCGAATAGCCATATCTATTCCCTCTGAGCCGCCGACGGTAACAAGCACTTCACTTTTTGGGTCATATTTCACAAGATAATTTCTTGCGTAAAAGTTTGAAATTTCGTTTCTAAGCTCTGCCAAACCTGCATTTGCCGTGTATCTTGTAAGACCTTGTTCAAGATAATCGATACCTGTTTGTCTGATGTGCCACGGCGTTAAAAAATCAGGCTCACCAACGCCGAGGGATATAACATTGTCCATCTCCTCAGCAATTGCGAAAAATTTCCTGATGCCCGACGGCTTAACATCGACAAGCTTTTTGTTTAAAAATCTATCGTAATTTATCACAGTGAGATTGTCCCCCTGTCATCCTTTTGCTTTTGGGTGAACAGTACTCCCTGCTCCTTATATTTTTTAAGAATAAAGTTTGTAGCGGTAGAAACAACATCCTCAAGCGGAGAAAGTCTTTTAACAACAAACATTGCAACCTCTTCAAACGATTTGTCCTCAACAATACAACAAAGGTCATATCCGCCGCTGATAAGATATACGCTTTCAACCTCGTCAAGTTTTGCGATTCTGTTTGCAACTTCATCAAAGCCATGACCGAATTTAGGTTGTACCTTGAGTTCAATCAATGCGGTAACGGTTTGTGCGTGAGCCTTTTCCTTGTCAATCAGTGCTCTGTATCCCTTGATAACGCCGGAATCCTCATACATGCGGACTTTCGCCGCTACCTCTTCTTCTGTTAATCCGAGCATTACTGCAAGTTCGGCATTTGTCAATCTTGGATTTTTTTCAAGCAAATATAATAATTTATCCATAGTGTCCTCTTTATATGTTGTAGTAGTTTTATTTAATTTCGATTAATTTGGGCGCTCGTGCTTCAAAAATAGTAAAAAATCCGTATCCCAAATCCTTAAGTATATCATATCCCCTATCAATGCCGCGGCAAATTTTGTCACAATAATGACTGTCTGAGCCGACTGTTATAAGTTTTCCGCCCAAATCTCTGTAAAATGTGAGCAACTGCTTATTAGGCAATGTGTCTTTCATATCCATAAACAGCCCCGAAACATTAAGTTCAAGAGCTTTGTCATTCTTTATAAGTGTTTTATAGATTGCCTCAATAACATCATAATATTCAGTTATATCGACATCAATATGTTCTCTCGCGACGATATAGCGAAGCGGATATGTCAAATGTGCAAGCGAATCAAAATTCCCCCACTCCGCAAGCTCAAGTTCCGCCTCAAAATATTGTGTTAAAAGTTGTTTGATATTATACTGTTTGTAATCAAGAAAATAAAAATCATCAAGCCCTTTTAAATTGTGAATCGAGCCGAGAACAAAATCATATTTATAGTCGGACAGTATTTTTTCGGACAAAGGCTTGTTGAAGATACCCTGTCCAAGTTCAATACCGTGCAAAACTTGGAGTTTGTCCTTATATTCTGTTTGAGTTTTTGTTACATCCGCAAACTGCACCTTTGCGAATTTTTCAGGCTCAAAGTCCTTCATATCAATATCGCAATGGTCTGTAATTGCAATTCCGATTGCTCCGTGTTCAATTGCTCCGTCGCACAGTGCGTTGCAGGAATGGTTACCGTCAAACGAATGAATTGAGTGCGTATGACTGTCAAAAATATTGGAATACTTCATATCGGTGCCTCCGAATGTTAATATAATATCACATATTGATGCAAAATAAAATATATTTACTTAATTTTATACAATTATTGAAAAATTCTTTTATCTTTGTTATAATGTTTTGTATTAAACTGTTAATAACAATCGGAGGTATTTTTAATGAGAGCGGTTATTACTGTAATCGGCAAGGATATGGTTGGTATTCTTGCAAAGGTTTCAAACATATGCGCAGACAGCAATGTAAACATTATGGATGTTACACAGTCTATTTTGCAGGACACATTTTGTATGATTATGATGGCTGATACAACACAGTGCACAACGGAATTTTCCGAATTTGCCGATAAGCTTGAAAATTACGGCAAGGACAGTGGACTTGCAATTCATGTTATGCATGAAGATATTTTTAATTCAATGCACAGAATATAGGAGGCATCCAAATTGATTAACACATATGACATTCTTGAAACAATCAGAATGATTCAGGATGAATGCCTTGATATAAGAACTACTACAATGGGCATTTCATTGCTTGATTGCGGCGACAGTGATATTGATAAATCATGTCAAAAGGTATATGACAAGATTTGCACAAAGGCAGAAAATCTTGTTAAAACCGGTGAAGATATTGAAAAGGAATACGGTATTCCGATTATCAATAAAAGAGTTAGCGTTACACCGATTGCAATTCTTGCGGGAATCAGCGGAGGTGACCCGGTTAAATATGCTTTGACACTTGACAAGGCGGCTAAAACTATCGGCGTTAATTTCGTCGGCGGATATTCGGCACTTGTTCAAAAAGGCTTTTCAGCAGGTGATCTTGAACTTATCAATTCCATTCCCGAAGCACTCGCAAGAACTGATTTTCTTTGTTCATCCGTTAATGTCGGCTCAACAAAGGCAGGCATTAATATGGACGCAGTAAAAATTATGGGTCAAAAGGTTAAGGAAGCTGCCGAGCTTACAAAAGACCGCGACTGTATCGCGGCAGGCAAGCTTGTTGTGCTTTGCAATGCTCCCGAGGATAACCCATTTATGGCAGGCGCATTTCATGGCGTTTCGGAGCCTGATTGCGTAATCAATGTCGGCGTTTCCGGACCGGGCGTTGTTAGAGCCGCCGTTTCAAAATATCCGGATTATTCAATTAACGAAGTTGCTGAATTAATTAAAAAAACAGCATTCAAAATTACAAGAATGGGTCAATTGGTCGGTGCCGTTGCAAGTGAAAGACTTGGAGTACCGTTTGGCATTGTTGACCTTTCACTCGCACCTACTCCGGCAGTCGGCGATTCTGTTGCGCATATTCTTGAGGAAATCGGCGTTGAGCAATGCGGCGGCGCGGGAACAACCGCTTGTCTTGCAATGCTTAACGACGCTGTTAAAAAAGGCGGCGTAATGGCGTCGTCAAGCGTCGGCGGACTTTCAGGTGCTTTCATTCCTGTATCGGAGGACGCAGGTATGATTGACGCTGCTCGTTCGGGCGCATTGACTATTGAAAAGTTGGAGGCTATGACAGCTGTTTGCTCTGTTGGACTTGATATGATTGTTATTCCGGGTGATACTACACCCGAGGTTATCAGCGGAATTATCGCCGATGAGGCAGCAATCGGTATGGTAAACAGCAAAACAACCGCTGTAAGAGTTATTCCGGCAATCGGTAAAAAGGTTGGCGATGAGCTTGAATTCGGCGGTTTGCTCGGAAGCGGACCGGTTATGAAGGTTAACACAAAATCACCGGCACAATTCATAAACAGAGGCGGTAAAATTCCCGCTCCGCTACATTCTTTGAAAAACTAAACATAATATAAAAGTAAAACCCAAGGCTTTCGCCTTGGGTTTTTGAGATAAACAATCATTGATAAGAAGCGCAATAATTTGATTAAGAAAGATAATGTCATTTTATATTACAACCAAAATTAAAGTACCATATAATGTTTATCCCTGCATATATAATAACATAAAAAATATACTAAATTCAATACAAAAATGCAAATTTGGAAATATAAGACATTTTTGACATTGCTTGTTTATTATTTAGAATATGTAAAGCAAGATAATAGACTGATGTTTAATAAAGTGTAAAAAAAGAACCTATCAAAAATGACAGGTTCTTTTATGTATGGAGGCACCACCCAGATTTGAACTGGGGCATAGAGGTGTTGCAGACCTTTGCCTTACCACTTGGCTATGGTGCCTTATTGTAAAAAATAGAAAACACCGTTTAAGATGTTTTCTATTTTAGTGGAGCGGATTACGAGACTCGAACTCGCTACCTTCACCTTGGCAAGGTGACGCTCTACCGGGTGAGCTAAATCCGCATTTACTTTGCGAGATTTATTATACATACACTTGCGCCGTTTGTCAAGAATTATTTTTTACTTTGTTAAAAAATATGTTTTGTGCCGATTTTTGAGCGGCGGATTTTGTCGGTATTGCTTATTTTTTATTTATATGTTAAAATGATTAAAATTACCGTTGCCTTTAACGGGGGTGAAGCTTTGGGAAAAAAGTATAATTACTTTGACGATACCGACACTTCGGCACGCAAGGACAAAAAGCTGCGCTTTGACAAAATGGATATTTCTGACTTTTTGAGTCGGCTTCAATCAAAGGAACGCAGTGAAAAAGCCAAAATCGTTGAGGATTTGCGCGACGCAAAGCAAATTGTCGGCACAAACAAAAGGGTGCGCGTTACGGCGCTTGCCGTTTGCATTATTGTTGTGATTGTTTTGCTTGTCGTTGTTGTTGCAGTCAAATTCAGCAGCGAAAACCGCAGAATCGAGCAGTTTAAGGCGGACGCGGGCGAGGTTTGCGCCAAATATGCCGCAGATTACGGCAACTGCAGTTATGAGGGCGTTGCGGCGGCTGAAAGCGAAGGCGGCTACAGGATGACCGGTCTTTGCTACGCACGCGAAATGGATTTTGATAACGACGGCACAAGCGAACTGCTTGTTGCGTACCGTGACAACGGCATTTATTATGCTGATATTTGGGGATATAAGAAAAAACACGAATTTGAAAAGCTCTATCACCAAAAGGCGGCGCAGACAACCGACAAGGCATCGGATGTTTGGATAACTCTTTATTATCATCGCAACATTTATTATATAGGCAACCACTCGGGCGAAAATCTTTCAAAGGTGGACCTTTACACGCTCAAGGGCGCGAAGTTTAAAAACAAAAAGTCCGCAACCTTTGATTCAAACTCGCAAAGTTTTAAGATTAATGAGAAAAACGGTGATTTTGAAATGATTCGCCTTTCTGTTCTCACCGAAAGCCGCGCAACAAAAACGGCAGATCTTATTAATTCAACCGTCGGAGGCTTTACGCGAAGCAGTGAAAACTCAACCATTAAAACGGTGACGGGTCAGTCGCTCAACGATGCATATTTTGAACTTGTCAACGAATATACGAAAAAATACGGCTCGGCGGAGCTTAAAAAATCAGGCTCAAAGGCTTATATCAACGGACTTGCGGTTGTTAAGCTTGTCGATTTTAATAACGATAATGTAAGCGAACTTATGCTTATTTATCGCCGTGCCGTCAAAATCCGTTCCGAAGATTCCGACGGCAACTATATCAGCAAGAACGTTTACAGATACAATTGCGATATTTATTCATACAACGGCAGTTCGGCAGAACTTGTTTATCAAAACCAAGGCTCGTCAAACACCTTGAATGACAGCGACGAAATTTATTTTATGCTCAAACATCAAAATAATATCCAATATATTTGTATAAATGATTTTGATGTCGAGGATTACGGCAGAACGATTAATGCCTCCTCGTCGATGTATTCGTTCAACGGCAAAAACTTTAAGCGCACATATGACGCCAAGTATAAAAAGGAATACGGCTATCTCAAATATTATATAGACGGCGAACGTGTGTATAATTCCGAATTTGAGGAAAAGGGCTATGAGGTGCCTTTCTTCAACGGCAATACCGATTATGACGACGATGTTTATGATGTTATCCGCCTGCAAAGCGATACGAAAAATTCCGATGCTTTGCAGCAGGTAATCAATTCCACAGGCTACACGGTTAACGAACTTAACAAATAGTAAGATTTTACCAAAGCATTAAAATTTTGCAAACAAATTTTTCATTCGTTGATTTTTAAAAAGGCATAGTATATAATTGATTTATAACAAAAATTACGGAGATTAAACAATGATTTGTCCAAATTGCAAGGCAATTATAGATGATAATTCAAGATTTTGTACGGCGTGCGGCTTTCGCATTACACCGCAGGAAAAACCTGCGATAAAATACAATGCACCTGATTTGGGCTTTCCCTCACAGCCGCGTCAAACGCCTGTTAAACCTGTTCCGAATTATACCTTGCAGGAGCAGGACTCGCGCACCATTATTTTACCCGATGATCAGCGCGGCATTGTCACTCCGATAGGCGTACCCGCTCAACAGGCGGCACAGCCGAATTATGGCGGCTTTTCACAAAATCAGCCGATTCGCAAAAAGAAAAACGGTGCAAAAATCGCCGCAATCGTTTCTGCGGTTGTTGTGTTGCTTGTTGCCGCATGCGTTGCGGTTGTGCTTTTGTTCACGGTGCAGACCAAATCGTTTGTGACCGACGCCGACAACGGCAAAATTTTCACGGGGTGCGACGGCTACGGCTCCGTTGCCGATGATGCAAGCGGAGTTTTTGACACATTCGCACTTTATAAATCACTCGGCGGCGAGGTTTTCGGCACCGAAAACGAGGCGGATTTTTTAAGCCTTGATGTTGCCGATGTCAAAAAAAGCTACAGCTATTCGTCGCGCGAAATCGAGTCGGTTTTTACCTCGTACAAAAGCTTGAAATCGGCAGTAAAAATCAAGTATTCATCAGACGATAACATTAAAAACGGTGAAACCGAAAAATTTTATGTTTCGATAGATACCGACAAAATCAATTCGTTGGGATTTGCAAAAAAACTGATAGGCAAAAACGAATTTGAGGTGAGCGTTGCCGCCTCTTCATTGCCGCAGGCCGTCGATGTCAATGCGTTTGAATTTTTAAACAGCGTTGTTTATGACAAAACAAACGGCGAAATTCACTGCGTTTATAATAAACAGCTTATCAAGAATGTCGGCGATTTCAAAATTGCTGTTGACGGCGACGAGGTTGCCGTTAAAAACGGCGCCGGAAATACTGTCGGCACATTCGACCTTTGTCCGGATTCGGTAATTTCATCGCAAAAGCCGAGTGAGATTTCGGTTAAGCTTTCGTGCAAAAAAGAGGAATTTGCGCAGTACGGGATTGTATTTACGCAAACTGATAAGAAATTTACAGTAGGCGATTGTGATTATACATCAGATATGACAAAATTAAACGCGTCCGATTTGTCAAGTTTAAAAAATGCAGCATTCAAGGCAATTCAAGCTTATCATTCCGATGCCGAAGAAGAAAAAATCTATTTTTCGTATCGGGGCGAGGGATATACAAACCGATTGATTTTCACTTATTCATACGATGATTCGTCAACGGGCAAAAAACTTTATGCAACCGTTGCGTTTACGGATATTAAATCCGACTCGGGCAAAAATCTTGTCACAAATCCCGAGAACGCGTCAACAAGCGTGACTGATTCGATGGCTTCGCTTAAGGATATAGAAAAGGAATATAAGGCGTCGAGCAAATCGTTTTATTCGGTTAAAATTCAAAAATTAAATTAATGGCCGTTTTGGCTAAGGAGGAATATAAAATGAGATTTTGTAAATACTGCGGAAGACAGTTAGGCGACAACGAGCTTTGCAGCTGCCCCGACGCACAGGCAGAG
>OJNI01000590.1_pt1 | contig 23994 bp, 26 predicted proteins | sample 1597441 | NCBI WGS metagenome assembly OJNI01 (sample SAMEA2452131, study PRJEB22498) | human gut metagenome | reverse complement strand
CCTGCAGATCGTCCAGGTTCTTGTGAGACAACTTGCCGTAGTCCTTGAAGCTTCTGGTCCGGAAATATACCGTACCATCCGCTGCAGGATACGCATGCCCCTTGTCGATTAGAGTCTGGATCATATCCAACATGCCGCCGATCTCCTCGGTAGCCTTAGGGTTCTTGGTAGCGGGCTTGATATTCATTCCCTCCATGTCTTTTTTGCACTCTGCGATATAGCGCTCGGAGATCACGCTGGGCTCCACACCCTCTTCATTGGCCTTCTTGATGATCTTGTCATCCACGTCTGTGAAGTTGGATACATAGTTTACTTCGTAACCCTTGTATTCCATGTAACGGCGCACCGTATCAAATACGATCATGGGGCGGGCATTGCCGATGTGGATCAGGTTGTATACGGTAGGCCCGCAGACATACATTTTTACCTTTCCCGGCTCCAGGGGCTTAAATTCTTCTTTTCTCTTGCTTAAAGTGTTGTAGATTTGAATACTCATGATTTATCCTTTCCTGTCTTAACTGTATTATCAGTTTTCGCTTCTTCGCTCATTACCACCAGCCTGCGCAGCTGTTTCAGTTCATCTTCCATCTCCAGCACGCGGTTGGTCAGTTCGGAGTTCTCACGCTGCAATACCGTGATATCTTCCCGCACCGGATCGGGGAGATCTGTCTGGTTCATGGTCTCCTGGGGGAGGCTTGCGTTGTTACGCTTTACTACGCGTCCCGGTACACCCACGACCGTGGATCCGGGGGGCACTTCACTTAAGACCACGCTTCCGGCACCGATCTTCGAATTATCTCCGATGGTAAAGGAACCCAGTACTTTCGCACCCGCACTGATCATGACGTTGTTGCCGATGGTCGGATGACGCTTGCCGTGCTCCTTGCCAGTTCCTCCCAGTGTCACTCCCTGATACATGGTCACATTATCGCCGATAATGGTAGTCTCACCAATGATGACACCGTTGCCGTGATCAATGAAAAATCCCTTGCCGATCTGCGCGCCGGGATGGATCTCAATGCCCGTCTTACGTACACCACGCTGGGAAATATATCTGGCCCAGAAATAATGCCCGCTCACATATAGCTTGTGAGCCAGTCGGTAATGGATCATGACCTTGAAACTGGGATACAAAAGTACCTCCATGGAAGAATGGATCGCCGGATCACGTTCCTTGATAATACGGACTTCTTCTTTTAAATTTTTGATGATGCCCATGTTCTCACCTCGAAAAAAATACCGCGAACAAACTCTTCTCTTAGAGACGAATTTATCCGCGGTTCCACTCTACTTAAGGGACGATGCCCTTCACTCTTACGCCTATGGCGTCACGCACATAACGGGTGCTCACCGGATCCGGATACTTTTGTTAACGTTCCCCGGATCAGCTCACAGGCGCACTTCCTTTTCCTCGGACGAAAGCCGCTCCCAGCTTCTAACGGCTTCTCTCTGGCGTCCTACCTAAAAGTACTTTTCCTGTTCCATGCCTTTATTCTATAAATGATAATTCCTACTAAATAAGATATGCAAAAATACGGGTTTTGTCAACCCCTTACCCCTTATAATCCTCGATCATAGCTTCGATCTCAGCGATCTGCGCTGCGCTGAGCTTCTTGCTCTGGATAAATGCTGCGATCATCTTCGGCAGCGAACCGCCATAAGCCTTCTCCACGAAAGCCTCCCCCTGGGCTCTGTGGTATTCCTCCTTATTCAATACGGAAGATACGATGGCATTCTCATTTTTGAAAATACCGTTCTCACAAAGCTTTTTAATAAACGTATAGGTAGTGGATTTCTTCCAGCCGAACTTCTCCGCGCACTGTTTTACCAGTTCTCCGGAACCGATGGGTTCCTCCTCCCAGATCAGCTCAGCAAATTTGTATTCTGTCTCCGTCATCTGATACATTCCCATTCCTCCTTGTATCCTTCTTAATCCAGCACTTGCCAATTATGCAATCCTATTGGCTTTTTTTGCACTCATCACATTATAAAAGGTCGATAGTATACAGACCTTGTTCTAATTAAAGTCTATATCCTATCGACCTATTTGTCAAGTTCTTATTTTCCGAAATTATCAGCTCTTCGGGCATCCGCTGCAGCTTCCGCAGCCGCCCTGCATCGCCTGTGCCGTAAGATCAAACGGCGTAGTCACCAGACAGATTGCCTGAGAGGAGATTCCCTCTCCGCTGCCGGTGAATCCCAGTCCTTCCTCCGTGGTAGCCTTCACATTGACCTGTCCCACATCGATCAGCAGGGCTTTCGCGATATTTTCCCGCATGGTATCGATATGCGGGCGCATCTTCGGTGCCTGTGCAATGATCGTTGCATCGATATTTTCGATAAACACATGATTCTCTTCCAGCAGCTCGCCCACTTTTTCCAGCAATTTTATGGAAGAAATACCCTTGTACGTGGGATCTGTATCCGGGAAATGTTTCCCGATGTCCCCCAGCGCCGCTGCTCCCAACAGCGCATCCATGATCGCATGGAGCAGGACATCCGCATCCGAATGTCCCAGAAGTCCTTTTTCATAAGGTATTTTCACGCCGCCAATGATGAGGTCTCTTCCCTCCACCAGACGGTGTACGTCATATCCCATTCCGATTCTCATACTTACAACCTTTCCGCAGACATTATCCTTTTTCAAAAAGTACCGACATCCCTGTGTCTCACCAGATTCTCCAACCAGCCAGTCCAAAACCGTTCTGTCCCGTTGCGGCCAGTGCCGAGTGCCAGTATCGTCCGCAATATGTGAAATCTCTGTCATTATTATCTCGCCACAGCACAGTTCATCAGCTCCTCCGCGCTGTCGAATGCATAGACGGTATAACTGCCGTCCTCATATACCTTTTTGCCCTGCTTTAATGCGGGAGTCTCTGCATATTCAGCGCACTCCTCCGCCGTCAGTAGCAGGAATGTCTCCCCGGCATGATACCCTTCCTCATAATATTTCATAGGTGAAGACCACTTGAAATACTCCAGGTGCTCGGGATCTCCGATATTGCCGATCTCCACTTCACCATTCGTAAGCTCCGTGATGATATTGGCATTATTATAAGTAGCGAAGCCGAAATCATACCCGTTCTCCGCAAGGAACTGTGCCACAGGACGCTTTGTCTCGTTCTTGTCCACCGTCAGGAAAGACATCACCGTTTTCCCCGTTCCGAGGATCAGGCAGATAGTAAGCAGTGCCGTCACCGCAAATCTGTCAAAGGGCATTTTTTCCTCTTCCAGATAAAAACACAATACCGGCAGGGCGAAAATGAAGATCGTGATATAATACCGCGGCACCATGGTACTGGTGGTAAATATGAAAACAAATAAATTCAGTACAAAGCTGACCTTTAAAAACAGTGTGATCAGACTGCGAAATCCCGTGACACGCTGCATTTTCCCGCTTTTGACCGTAACATATCCGCAGATGCCAAGCATCACAAAGGCTGCCATCGTCACAACACCCCGCAGGGATAAAAAGCCCTTATCCGGAATATAGCCAAAAAGCATCAACAGGCACCCCACCGCATTCTGGATCCGGTCAAATAACACACCGTGATACAATGCGATGAAATTCGTGGCACCATAGGTCTGGAATACGTATTTGTGACTGATGAACACTACATTGATGCCATAGCCCGCTACCGCAAAAAATGCCCCCGCCAGACTATATAAGAAATACCGCATCCTGTCCGTAGAAAGTAAAGAGCGGAAATGCTCCTTTGTCATCTCTCCGCGGAAGCTCTGAAATTCCTCTCCACCCAGCAGATAGAAAAAGGAAGTCAGTACCAGAGGGCACTGTAATGCCAGCAGGTAACGCACGCCGGACATTCCACAGACGACAGCAAGCAGCACATAGAATATCCACAGGCTGACCTTACGTTTTGCGCAATATTCTCCGCTGCACAACCGCAGATACATACCGAAGAACCACAGCACCAGGATCACATGGGACATGTAGGTATTGCCCATCTGCATATGCGTCATCATGGTCTCGGAAAAAGGCAGCAGCAGCAGGCAGGAGCTTAACACTGTAAGTCCGCGGGATACTTTTAACGGCTTCATAAAATAATAATAGGAAGCCAGCATCAGCCCGTAAAATACCAGGTTCGTGATCGTACGGATCACATGCCAGTTGCTGCAGATACGAAACAGCGGCCCCATGATCAGCTGTGTATACAGCACGCGGAATTCCGTGGAATAATACCAGTTTGTCGTGGAAAAAATGTGGTGCTCTTCGGATAGGATCCGGGAAAAGATCATCTCCGCCGCCATATCGGAATCCAGCCAGTGATCCTGGCTGATGATATTTAGGCCAAGCAGGAGCAAAAGCGTCGCTCCCAGCAAAATATAGGGTATCTGTTTTTTCAGTGTTTTCATACCGCAGACCTTTCTGTTAATGCCTATGCATTCTTCCCTAACTATACACGATTTGCCGCAAAAGCACAACTGCGGCTTTTGCGGCAAATCTACAAGTTTTATCATTTCATTAAGATCGTTTCCTTTTGGGGAAGCTGTTGCCGATGCCCGGCTCTTCCCGTTTCTTTCGCTTTTTCTCTTCTCTCTCTGCTCTGTCTGCGGAGGGCTTACGATCTGCGTTTTTCCTGTCGCGGTCGTTCCATTTTCTTCCGTCTTCACGGCTGTCACTTCTGCGGCGTCTTCTACTCTCACCGGAGCCGGTGCTTCCATCCTCTCTGCGGTCTCTGTCACCGCGGCCGAATCTTCTGCGATCCCCGTCTTCACGGCCAAACTTCCGTCTTCCGTCTCCTCTGCCGAAGCTGCGACCTTCACCATCGCCTCTGCCGGACCGGCCTCTGTCCCCGAAACGATTGCCACGCTTTGTATATTCATCTGCGGCGATCTCCTCGCCCTTGTCACCGACCTGTAATTTCAGCATGGCAGCTGCCAACTCCAGTGCATCACAGCCTTCCTCTTCCATTTTCCGCTGTAAAAAGCTCTTCATCAGCTCGATGTCTTCATGCTCATGCAGTTCCCATGCCTTGTTCAGATATTTGTCTGCTTTCGCTTTCAGCACCTTCGCAGCTCCGGGAAGCTTTTTCTCGGTAATGGTGGTATGACAGACTCTCTCGATCTCACGGATCTTGCCAATTTCCCTGCTGTTGGCAAAAGTAAAGGATCTGCCCTTTCTGCCGGCACGGCCGGTTCTGCCGATACGGTGCACATAGTACTCAATATCCTGTGGAATATCGTAATTGATGACAGCTTCCACATCATCCACATCAATCCCTCTGGCTGCCACATCCGTAGCGATCAGAATGCTGGCTCCGCCGTTACGGAAACGGTTCATGGCCACATCACGCTGTGCCTGGGACAGATCGCCATGCAGCCCTTCTGCCTGAAAGCCCTGCTGCTTCAACAGATCCGCCAGTTCGTCCACCTTTTTCTTCGTATTACAGAAGATCAGGGTCAGCTTCGGCTGATAGTACTCTAACAGTCTTACACAGGCTGCATCCTTGTCCTGATTTTTCACACGGTAGAATTTCTGGGATACCAACGGAATCGTCAGTTCTTTTGCCGCTACTTTTACTATTTTTGCATCCTTCTGGAACCGGTCCGTGATCTCCAGGATCGGCTTCGGCATGGTAGCGGAGAACAGTGCGGTCTGGTGCTCTCCGGGAATCTGTCCCAAGATCAGCTCCATGTCCTCACGGAAGCCCATGTTCAGCATCTCATCTGCCTCATCCAATACCACCATGTTCACCAGATCCAGCTTAATAGTGCGTCTGCGCATATGGTCCATGACACGTCCCGGGGTTCCCACGATAATCTGTACGCCCCGCAGTCCCGCGATCTGACGGCTGATATCCTGTCCTCCGTAGACCGGCAGTACCTTAATGCCGTGCATGTATTTTGCGATTTTCCGCAGTTCTTCCGCTGCCTGGATCGCCAGTTCTCTGGTGGGGCACAAGATAATGGTCTGTAACTTTTTCACATCCGGATTAATGTGCTGGATCGCCGGAATGCCGAATGCAGCAGTCTTGCCCGTACCGGTCTGGGCCTGTCCGATGATGTCCTCCCCCTGTAATAAATAGGGAATCGCCTGCTCCTGGATCGGAGACAGCTTTTCAAACCCCATCTCCCGGATCGCACGGACAATACGGTTGTCCAGCAACGGCTCGATGGAGGCAATGCCGTCCTGCGCTTTCACTTCTTCTACTGCTTCGTTCACTTCTTCATTTTCCAAAAAATAACTCACGAAATACTCCTTTAAATTCAAAATCGTGGCAACCTTCAGAACTTCATTCGCAAAATCGCATCTTCATGAAAATCACCTTGGTTCTGAATTGTTGCACAAAAAAAGAAATCATTGCGATGCGCTTCTGATTTCTTCCATCAAATCTCAACAACATTTCGTAGTATAGCACGGAAGCATTGAAAAAACAAGTGATTTCGTTTACCATATAATAAAAAGTAATGCTTCCAAAGCAGAATAACCTAAATTTCGCATTACTATTTATGCCGTTCGGCGGCAGAATGGAGATTTTATGATACAGACATTACACATCGTACCGGAATATAACGAAGAACTGATCTATCCCGCCATCTGCAAAAGCATGGAGGCGCTGCACATCGCCACAGATTTACGCCCGGAGATGAAGATCGTCATCAAGCCCAACCTCGTCATGGCGAAATCCCCGGATTTTCCCGCCACGACCCACCCTCTGGTCATAAAAGCTGTGATCAGGTGGCTGCGAGAGCAGGGCATGCAGCACATCACCATTGCGGAAAGTTCCGGCGGTCTCTACAATGCCGAAGCCATGAAACACGTATATCACGTATGCGGCATGGATACTCTGGGCGAAGGTGCTGAACTCAACATGGACTTTTCCGCACAGACCGTAAATTGTCCGGCAGGATTTAAAAATCACAGTTTCCACCTGATCACTCCTATCGTGGAAGCCGATTATATCATTAATATCTGTAAACTGAAGACCCATGCCATGACCGGCTATTCCGGCGGCATCAAGAATCTCTTCGGCACCATCCCCGGTCTGGAAAAGCCCCAGATGCACTACCGCTGGCCGGAGATCGAAGATTTCTCCAACATGCTCTTAGAACTGGCTCAGACCGTAGCTCCCAATCTCACCGTCATTGACGCCATTGATGCCATGGAGGGTAACGGTCCCACCGGCGGCACTTCGCATCCTTTGCATATGCTGCTGGCGGCAAAAGATTTCTATACCCAGGACTGCTTCGCCGCAAAACTTATGGGATTAGAACCTACAGAGATCGTCATGCTGCGTCAGGCACTGGAAAAAGGTCTGGCTCGCCCTAAGGAGTTGGCGCTTGTGGGAGATCCGGTTCCGGAAGGCTTATCTCCTTTTCAGAAGCCGGATACCATAAAATTAGATTTTACCAACGGTGTGCCGAAATTTTTACGCAAGCCTTTCATGTTCGTGGCTTCCCGACTGTTGAAATCCTATCCGCAGCTGACCCCGGAGAAATGCGTGGGATGCGGAAAATGTGCGGAAAGCTGTCCGGCACATGTCATCAGAATCGAAAATCGCAAGGCGAAATTCAAGAGAAAAGGCTGCATCTCCTGCTTCTGTTGTCAGGAAATGTGCCCCATGAAGGCTATCAGTGTAAAGAAAGCCCTGTAATTTCCTGCTTTTTGCTATTATTGTTCTAATTGCATACAAAATTTTTACAAAAATATCAAAAAACGTGTTGACAAAGTGTGACTCACATTGTATACTAAACAAGTCGGTTGCGAGAGCAGCTACAATGGAATCTTAGCTCAGCTGGGAGAGCATCTGCCTTACAAGCAGAGGGTCATAGGTTCGAGCCCTATAGGTTCCATTCCAACTTCGGTTGGTCATATGGCGAGATAGCTCAGTTGGCTAGAGCATGCGGTTCATACCCGCAGTGTCGAGGGTTCGAATCCCCCTCTCGCTATTAGGTTAAAAGGGTCGGAAATGCTGATAAATACAGCGTTTCCGATTTTTTTGATTTCTCAAAGTATCAAATAATATGTTTACTTTTGTTTACTTCTGGATTTCTGACGGTGATAATGGTTAAACCAGAGTTTAAAATGCGCCGGTTTTCTCCTCTTAAAACCAGGGTTAAGAAGCCTAAAACAAAAGGTACGAAAGCTGACTCCGTGGAAAAAGTTACGGTTGCCGAACTTCTTCCCTCTTTGGAAAATACGGTTTTAAATAAAAATTAAACTTTAGCATCACCGCTTTCAGCATTCTGATAGACAAAGGAATTAGTGGTCATGGTGATTTCATCTAATATAGCCAGATTTCCGCTTTTCTTTATGCACATTGTTATTTAATAATTTGGACTTGCACACCGCCAAACCCGTTACTGTTCCAAAACAAACTGCTCTGTCTCAGGGTTCCACTTTAATACTGCTACGATTTCTTCAGAACTTATCAATTTATCCTCAGATGCCACAATAATCAAATCATCTACTATATCCATATAATAAAAAGATTCATCTCCAATGATCTTTAGCGCATCTATCGGAATTTCTACCCATTGACTGCCTTCGACAGCTAAAAGCTGAATTTCCTGTGTTGATATTCCTTGATATGTTGTGGTTTTTGATACCAATATTCTGCTTTGTCCGTCACTCGCTTGAATACAGTTTATAACTACTTTATCAGCCGCAAACTCCTTATATGCTACCATTTCTAATGAATCAGCATCTAAAAGGATACCCACCGTTTTATCCAATCCTGCAACATGAGGGGTATTCAAAATCTTGCATAACACGAATATTTCACTGGCATTATCTTGCGAGAAAGAACCAAAATCAATCCGAACTATAACAATATCTAATGCACTGATGTTACCTTCTTCGTAATTCTCTGCTACCTTTTCTATAATCCTGTTATTAAGCTCTGAGACCATATCAGCACTATCCCTGGATTTCGATATTCCACACGCATTGATGCACATCAGCATAAACAACACAAGAACAGAGACCGGCAAAACCTTATTTTTCATCTTACCCATACTCGTCTTAATCTCTTTCTGGCACATTTTCTATTTTAATGTGCAGGATATGATCCTGCAATCAGTGTAATAATACAACAAAATATTCGATGCGGAATCACCATTTTTTGCACGCAATGCGGCACCCATTTGACATAGCCCGTAACGATGTCCTCCTGCACCAGTTGCAATATCTGTGCAACTTACAGCTTTCAAAGCAGGCTGCGTAATAGCTAAAAAACTCGCAATATACTTTTTCATTGCTTCCTCTTTTCTCTTCATAAAATACCTCTCTTTCTCGTCTGAACTTGTTTAATCTGCCTTCTGGTTAGAAATAAACAAATAACCATCATCCGTCTTTTGTAAAATGACCACCCATTGCCCCCCCCTCATACTCTTTTTCGTATTTCAGTATGAGTTTGTTATTTGACTCCCAAGTTCCGGAAGTAACCATACACCAATCAAAATTCGAGTCTCCCATAATCAGATAGTAACTGTCATATTGCTCCAAATAATAGAAACTGTCCAAGCCTGTCTTTTTTGTCTCCGCCAGACTTATTCCCATTTTTTCCTGCAAAAAAGCATCCATTTCATTTGCTGTGATTTTTATGATATCCAAATACGGGGCATCACTACATAACTCTGTCAGCATTGACAGTTCATCCTCCGATACTTCGCCAAACGCTCCTCCAACGCCATTATAAAATAACTCAAACAAGTTAATTTCATCTGGTTGACTATACTCGCTGGATAACAGCATATTGTTCATGTTCGTTATGTCACCATTGAAAAATTCTGTGTTAAACACAGTAATTTCCTTTTCGGAAAGAGTACCGGAAGCCATCTGGCATCCTGAAAACATCAAAATCATAAAAGACAAGATAACCGATAATGCAAGTAAATCCATAACTTTTGTCAATATTTTCATTCAAAATCTCCTCCGTTTCACTTCTCAAATTTCTCGCCATTATAGACTCTTCATGGGCACCACTCCCATCCATAGTTGCAAAGCAGATTTCCCCACCTGCAATACACATTACATTTTTCTACAAACTGATAATTCTTTTCTGCCGATGTTGCCGTTTTAATTTCTCCATTAACACTACACGTCATTGTAACTCGATATGTACCTCTGGAAACCAGATATATTTCCAAGCCAGATGCTGTTATGGTATTGCTCGAATCTTCCCATGATTCCACATTGACCCAGCTACCAGAGACCTTTTCCTGGAACATAGCTTTTACATACATTTTTCAAATGATTTCTGCATTTCCCTATCAGCATTGTGATTACAACTATTAAAAATATTATATTTAGCTCCAAGAAGTAGCTATCCTTTTCAAATATAGTGCAAACTATTCCGATAAAAAAATCCAAGCATAAATATTTCATCAGCTTTATTTTAAAACACTTGTTCTCTTCTTCGTTTATCTCCCTGTTTCTGTTCTCAACTGGATATAACACATACACAAATACTTCCAGGGCGAATAATACAATAAGTGAAACAAATTCATGTAAACAGAGATTCTTAACTACAAGCAGAGTAGTAATATATGTTAAGCATGACAAAACAAAGCATATCCAGAATTTTTCCAAATGCAAACCACCTGCATAGGAACGCAATGGTGAGAAAATCACAAAGAAAAATATCCCTTCTAAGACCATATCGAGTTTCAGTGCGATGAACAAGCTTGCAACCAAAAATAACCCAACTTCCAAGGTTATGACAAATCCATATTCATAGACTTCCCGATCTGCTTCATCAACCATGCTCTTTTTGATAACATAATCTGTCAACAACTTTGCTACTTTTCTCATTTATTTGTTTTTCCTGAATTTCCTCACTTCTTCCGGCTGTTTAGGCTGATGGTATATGAGTGCACATCTGCTGTTTGCAGCTTTTGATAACATTCCATCAGCAACGGATGTTAATGCTTTTGCTAATACAGTTTTCTTTTCATTTTTCTTCATTATGTATACCCCCTTAATGAACTATTTTTGTAATCATATCATATTCCCCGCAAGATAATCACTAATATGTCAAAAATACGGCAATAGCTGTCAATTTTCCAGTAGATTCATGACAACGGTCATCCGTCTTTAGGATATCTTTAATTTTATCCATGAGTTCCGAGTTGTAAAATATCAGACCGAAAGTATATCAACCTTGCACGGGGTTCTAAATTTATAAAAGAATTTTCAGCACTTATCGGCCTGCCGTTAAGTTCCTACTTTTTAAACGACGGAGACATCAGAAAAAATGCTAAGCCACAGGTTTTAATCCGTGGCTTAGCACCATATTTTAAGATTCAACTCCCAAAGTCAGGTATCATATTCCCCTCAAAATAATCCCTAATATGTCAAAAATACGGCAATAGCTGTCAATTTTCCGGCAAATTCATAACAACGGTCAGGCAAAATACAGAATCCTGTGCTTCCACTAGAATTTCGCCCTGGTACTTTTCTGCAATTCTTGCTATGGAATTTAATCCATATCCATGTCTGCCGCTTTCTGTTTTTGTGGATTGATATTTTCCGCTTCTGTCGTTTTTTAAGACATGCTCATATGGATTCTTTATCAGCATGACCAGCGCCTGCTTTTTCACTCCCATGGATATTTCTATCACCTTTTGGTGCTGCCTGCAGTCCCGGACAGCTTCTATTGCATTATCCAGTGCATTTCCCAGTGCTATGCCAATATCACATGGTTCCATGGAAAGCTCCTCTGGAATAAATATTTTTAACTGAAATGTAATCCCGTATTCCTTAGCAACGGCATATTTGAAATTAATCAGACAATCAATGGTACTGTTGCCGGTATTGGAAATGTTTTCGGAAATATTGCTGTTTTTGATAATCTGATTCAGGTTTCTGATTACAGACTCTTTATCACTGTTTTCAACGCTGTTTTTTAAAACAATAAGTTTATTCAGCAGATTGTGCCTGTCCTCATAAAATTCCTCCAACATCTTTTTTTGCGATACCGTAATTTTTTCGATCATATCAAATTGCTGGGCATAAACTGTATGTTCTTTTTCATAAGCAAAAACTTTATTTATTTTTACATACAATTCAAAAATAATGACATTAAATAAGATAAGAATGCTGATAGTGATAACAGCAAAAAAGGACTTTCCTTCTGAGCAAAATTCATTGATTGCAATGACTATGCTTCCCACTGGCACCAACAGGAGAAAAAAATAATATTTTCCCGGTACCGGACTCTCCTTTCTTTTTTCTGCCACCATCGACAGTGCATATACAGAAAGGATCATCAGGATGTTCGATAATACCAACCCAATAATATCCCTTTGCTGGCTTTCCCCTATGTCAAAGCTATTGATTAGGGAAAAGACAAAGACCTCAATCAACGACCAGCCTGCATAGAATGTAGCCAATAAAAAGTATTTTTCCTTTCCACGGCTTTGGTAGGCAACCATCGCTATGGACAGAATCAGTAAAATGTTCAGAATGGTTGCAAAAATTTGCAGGCGCCCATTATGATAACCAAAGAAAAATTGGAATATGCAATAAACAATCCACAGAGAAACAGAAAGTATACTATTCTGCTTTTCTTCAAAAAAGCTTCCCCAAAATCTTTTTACAATCCATACGGTTGCGATAACAATAGAAATATTTAATAGAATATCTTCTATTTGATTATACATTGATTTCCCCTCCCAGAAGATGGCTGTATTGTTGGTTAAAGTATTTCTGCCGTTCTTCGCTTATAGGCAGTTTCTTCCCATTTACCAACGTTATTTCTATTTTTGTCCTTGATCTAATCAAATAATAATTTACCAGATAAGACTGATGTACTCTCAAAAAAGGTATTTTTCTATCTGACATTTTTTGTTCTATCTCTGACAGTTTCCCGTTAAATGTGTAATGCTCCCCGTTTTGCGTATATATTGTAACTTTCCTGGCATTGCTTTCAAAGTATAAAATCTCTTTACATAGAATTTTATATTCTTCATGCTTATAAGAAAAGGTAAAATAGACCATTTTACTGCAGACTCTCTGATAAGTTTCCAGAAATGTCTTTGTCAATATCTCCTCATCGATTGGTTTCTTTATAAATCCAAATACATCCAACCGGAACAATTCCATCATATATTTATCATAGCCTGATACATAAATCAGAAGTACATTATCATCCACCTTCCGTATATTTTCAGCCGCAGTGACGCCATCGCCACCCTTCATCTGAATATCCAAAAAGATGATGTCATACTTTGTTCCTGATGTAACCTGCCTTTTGAGTTCCCTACCACTGTAAAAAACATCAATATTCACGGGAATGCTTTCCCGCTTGCATACTTCAGAAATTATATGCTCTATCTGATTCACAATTACATTTTCATCATCACAAACAGCAATTCTTATCATGTGTACTACCTGCATTATACTTATAAAAGTGGACACATTGGTTAAATAGACTTACTATTAACATAGACACCAAAAGGAGGTATCTTTTATGTCCACAAAACAACATTACGATGAGGATTTCAAACGAACCCTCGTTGAGCTTTACCACAATGGTAAAACTCAGGCCTCTCTTATCAAAGAGTACGGCGTATCTCAAACTGCTCTTTCCAGATGGGTCAAACAGTATTCAACTGTTGAAACTGATGACGGTGAAGTTCTTACTGCAAAGCAGGTGAAAGAGCTTCAAAAACGTATGGCTCAGCTGGAAGAAGAAACCCAAATACTAAAAAAAGCGATTGCCATATTCACGCCACACTCAAGCAACGATTAGATGCCGTGCATAAGCTGCGTCATCAATACGATATCAAAACTCTTTGTCGAGTTCTTCGCATAAATCGCAGTACTTATTACAAGCACTTTTATTCAGATTTAGCACCTCGTACAAAAGAAAATCCGTTGATTCGTAAGCACCTTTTACAAATCTATACTGATTACGATAACTCTCTTGGTGCTTACAAGATCCGTCGTGTATTAGAACGTGATTATGGCATAAACATCAGTCTCGGCAGAGTGGACCGCCTGATGAACACTATGAATCTACCAAAACGTTCCACAGAAAAACCAAAATGGAAAGGTGCCTGGAAAGACAATGGTCCTTGTGAGTAACACTCCCTTTTGAAATCGAGACAGATTCACGTCCCCTCTCGCTTTTAAAATTTCTTACCGCACTTTGGGCAATACTCAAAATTTTCTGCTGTCTCATACCCACAGTAATTGCAATGTTTATAGTTATACCCATAGGTCACTTTTGAAATTCTCTGCAAATGCTCCGGGCGAATCAGTACCTGCTCTCCCCGGGCAATGGCCTTTCCCATCTCCGGATCCAGTTCATACAGCGTATTACAGCAGCTTGTCCGCACATAATAGTGCTTATTCCACTTAATACACGGTATGAAAAACATAGCCCGTCTCCTATCTCACCAGTCCCATGTTGCTTCTGTATTCCTCATTCAGCTGCCGCAGTTCCTTCTCCCCGTTAATGTATGGTTCATAAAATGTATCCACGGAACCACCGCCCAGATTATCACAACCGTTGCAGAAGTCACAGGCTCCACCGCACTGGTTCAAACCCTCCTGTATAATGCGGATCCGCTCTTCTCTCGTTGTATCTTTGATCAGTATACTTTTGATCTCCATATGCCATCACCTTTCCTGATTTATCAATACTATATATCAATAATAATGAAACTGCCTGATATGCGATAACTTTATTTTACCACACATCAGGCAGTCTGTTATCATTTTATTTCTTTACCCCGGCAATATCATCCGGATCCCGGCCTTGATAATTCCGATCCCTACCGGTATTAAAATGATTGTACAGCAGAAGATCACTCCCACGCCCGACAGGATGAGGCCGATGGGCAACAGGATCAGCAGCCACACACAGGCCTTTAAAATTGCCCCGGTAATCTTATATGCGATTCCGAATAAAATGGTTAACAGCAACAGACACAATATAAATGAAATCATAATTTTTCTCCTTTCCATAATGTAGGCCACATGCTTCACAGAAAAAACTCCTGTCTTTGTAGCTATTATATCCGGTTGTCCCACCATTTTCAGTACGTAATGTTGCACGATAAGTCATCCTAATATAGGAAAAGGACAGAGGATATCCTCTGCCCTTTTCTAGGCTGTTTCTATGCTGTTTCTTCAGGAATGGTCCCGGAACATAATGCATTCCTTCACTGTTTCCAACAGCTTCTTTTCATCCATCGGCTGTTGATAATGTCTTCCGCAAAGGCATTGGCGCTCATGGCAATGATGGGGACATTTCCGGCATCCGACCGTTTCATGGACCGGATCCTGCGGGTGGCATCCCAGCCATTTAGCTTCGGCATCATAATGTCCATGAAGATCACATCGTAATATCCCAGCTCAGATTTTTGAACTTTTGTACCGCCTCTTCTCCGTCTGCAGCGCACTCTACGTGGATCCCGTAATCCTCCAGCATGAATTTTGCGATCTCCATGTTGAGTTCATTGTCCTCTGCTAACAGCGCCCGCAGACCTTCCACCGGGATTTCCTCATAGTTTACGTTCTTCTCCTTCTCCACCGGTTCCCCGATTTTGAACGGAAGTGTCATGGTCACAGTAGTTCCGACGCCTTTTTTACTCTCTATGGCAATGTCTCCATCCAGCCTGTCCACGATTTTCTTTGCAATGGCAAGTCCCAGTCCTGTGCCTTCGTACCTGGATCTGCTGGTCTCATTCTCCTGCGTGAACGGTTCAAAAGCATGTTCCAGAAAGGTTTCACTCATGCCGATACCAGTATCGGCACAGCCGAATTCATAGACTACCCGCTCCTCGTCCGCATATTTTTCTGCACACCAGACACGCACACTGCCGCCCGGTCCGGTAAATTTAACCGCATTATCAGAAATATTGGTCAGCAGTCTCTCCACATAGATCGGATTCCCTGCCAGATCCATATGGCGGATATCACTCTGTTCCCAGTCAACAATATATTCCACATTCTTTTCTGCCGCCTGCTTCTGCTTGCCGAGGTTAACCCGGTTCAGCAGTTCTGCCAGATTAAACGGAATCTCCTGTTCCACTACACCTCCCGACTCCAGTTTGTTCATATCCAGAATATCATTCACGATAGAAACCAGATACTTCGATGAAGTCATGATCTGTTCCCGGCACTTTCTCTGTACCTCCAGATCATCCGGATAACGGTTTGCCAGATTCAGCGTGCCGATAATGCCATTCATGGGTGTCCGGATATCATGACTCATATTTGACAGGAAACGGGCCTTCAAAGCTGCTGCCTTCCTGGCTTCCTCCACCTGATACATCAGTTCATGTTCCCACTTCTTGGTATCGCCGATGCTGCGGATCAGGCAGAGCACATGGGTCAGTACACCGTTTTCGTCTCTCTTTTTTTCCACAAAACGGAGTCTGTGCCAGTCGCCATCCTTCATCCGGTATTCTAGGACTAACGTCTCTTCATTCTTCATGCGTTCCGGCAGGGTCTTCAGATCCACAAATTTGAAAAATGCCTCCTGATACTCCTCCGCCACGTATTGTCTGCATACCTTTTCATTGCTTTCCGACAGCTTTCCCGATTTCGTGAACTTCAGATGCTCGGTATCCCGGTTATTGATCTCTTCGAAATAATCTGCCTGAATATCGATCCGTGAAATATACTGGTAAGTTCTGGCGATGGAGGAAATGATCTCGTTACTCAGCTTCACTTTCTCCAATGTGTCCTGTAACTGCTTCTGGATTGCTTTTTCTTTGTACAGAATGCTGTCTATATTCCGGCAATAATTTATTCAGGATGTCATTTTCGTTCTGCTCATAGTTTAAAGACATCGTTTTCCCCTTCTACGGCACAATAAAAGCCGTCTGCCAAAAATGTGCACTGACAGACGGCTCACGATAAACATACTCCCCTACACTCAGGAATCTGCTGCAACCGGCTGTCATAGTCTGATTTTTCTCTATGTTCAGACCTTAGACCCATCTGGCTTTGTGTCCCCGTTTTTCAGCGGGTTTACTAAATAGATATTATTTTTATTACATTTTCTCCGGAGCTTCGAATCCCAGCATATCAATACAGGTCTCCAGGATATCTCTGGTCAGCACTAAAAGTGCTACCAGTCCCTGCTTACGCTCCTCATTCTCTTCACCTAAGATCTTGGTCTCATGGTAGAAGTGGTTGAACGCATTGGCAAGATCGTAAATATAGGCACATACCTTATGGGGTGCCAGTTCTTCTCCAGCGGTAGCGATCATGGTATTGAACTGTGCCAGTTCCATGGCAAGCTCTTTCTCGGACGCATTACCGGGCTGCTGTAATTTTACAGCGGTCAGGTCTCCGCCCTGCTCCTTGTATTTATTCAAAATAGACTTGATTCGCACAATGGTATACAGGATGTAGGGGCCGGTATCTCCCTCGAAGGAGGTGAAACGGTCGATATCAAAAACATAATCCTTGGATGCCTGATTGGACAGATCACCGTATTTTAACGCGGAGATAGCTACCACGTCCGCTACCTTTCTCGCCTCGGCATCTTCCATATCGCGGCCTTCCTTGATCTTTTTGTACATCTCATCCTGGGTATCCTTGATCAGGTTCTCGAGACGCATAACACCGCCCTGTCTGGTCTTGAAGGGTTTGCCATCCTTGCCGTTCATGGTACCGAAGCCCAAGAACTTCAGCTCGGTCTCGGGTTCTACCAATTTCGTCTTGCGGGCACAGCGGAATACCTGCTCGAAGTACAATTCCTGACGCTTGTCCACCACGTAGATCAGCTCGTCGGGATGATACAGCTTCATACGCTCCATAATAGTAGCCAGGTCTGTGGTATTGTACAGAGAGGCCCCGTCGGACTTTAAGATCATGCAGGGAGGGATCTCCTTGGTGTCGGTATCTTCCTTGACATCCACTACCAACGCACCCTCACTTAAGTGTGCATAGCCGTTGTCCTTCATATAAGCGACCATCTCCGGGATGATGTCATGGACATCGCTCTCTCCCTTCCACAGATCGAATTCTACGTTTAATTTGGAATAATTCTTCTTCAGGTCGTTCACAGACACATTGATAATGTGCTTCCACAGAGCACGATATCCTCTGACACCGCTCTGTAATTTGAAGGTTGCTTCCATGGCCTTTGCCTTGTACTCGGGATCTTCCTTGGACCTGGCGCTGGCTGCGGGATAGATTTCCTCCAGTTCACTGATGGTAAACGGAGCTTCCTCGGGATATTCCCCGGCGTAGTTCTCATCAAAATATACCAGTTCCGGCTGTCTCTCCTGTAAACCGGTGATGACCAGACCCATCTGTAATCCCCAGTCACCCAGATGCACATCACCGATAACCTCATGTCCCACATAGCGGCTGATGCGTTTTACGCTCTCACCGATCACTGCGGAACGTAAATGTCCCACATGCAGAGGTTTTGCCACGTTGGGGCCGCCGTAGTCGATAATGATCTTCTTGGGATGTTCGGGCTTCTCCAGACCGAATTTTTCATTTGCCTCCATGCCCTGTAAGTAGGTCAGCAAAAAGCTTTCGCTGACTTTCAGATTTAAGAAGCCGGGAGCCACGGCCACAGCCTCGGAAAATACCTTGCTGTCCGCAAGCTTCTCTGCCACATCATTTGCAATCATAATGGGAGCCTTCTTGTACAGTTTTGCACCTGCCATCGCTCCGTTACACTGATATTCACATAAGTCTGGACGGTTAGACAACATTACCTTTCCCAGTGTCCCATCATAACCTGCTACGGTAAATGCCTGCTGCATTTCCTCCGTCAGCATCTCTAAAAGTTTCTTCATTGTAATACTCCTATCTACTGCTCTATTGCTCACATTACCATAAACGAACTCTCTGAAATCATTTATAGCATCACCACCCGGATATGCATTATGAATTTTCACACGCAAAACGTATCGGAGATGTGTTTGGGTGAATAAATATCTTAATCATTATCAACATTTACTATAGCTTACTTTTATCGGAATCGCAACAAATAATTATTGTTCTCTTTTTTCTTGTTCTTTCAGCTGTACTTCCCGCTCCGCCCTGGAAAACGCGCAGCCACAATAGTTCTGTCTGTACAGCTCATACTCCGCGGACAATTCGATAGATCTCTTATAGCCGTTCTTTTTCTTGAAATCCGAAGGCAGCCAGGGAATCCCGTATTCCTGTGACAGAGCCTGTCCGATCTCGTTGATCTTCGCCGCATTTTTCAGGGGGCTGATGGTCAGTGTCGTGGCAAAATAATCATAGCCTCCGGCAAGTGCCAGCTCCGCCGTCTTTCGTAACCGGAGATCAAAACACCGAAAACACCGTTCTCCGCCTTCCGGACAGTTCTCATAGCCTTTTGCCATTTCATAAAACTTTTCCGGCTCGTAATCTCCCTCCACGATGTCGATGGGCCAGCCTTTTTTCTCTGCATTATAATCTGCGATCAGACGCTTCTGCTCCGCCACGCGCTTTCTGTATTCCTCGGAAAAAGAAATGTTGGGATTGTAATAAAATACCGTGATCAAAAAATAACGGCACAGATATTCCAGACAATAACTGCTGCAGGGAGCACAGCAGCTATGCAGAAACAGGCGGTGCGGCCGCCAGTCCGGTGACGACTCGCCCTTCTCCTGCAGGGTATTTAAAACTTTCTCTAATTCTTTTTGATAATTTACCTGGTTCATACGGTTCTCTTTCCATCTATACTCCGGCATATTTTCATTGCCTGCGTCTATTATATTGTGAACATAGCTCTCTCAATGCATTTCGCAAAATCACACTTGCCGGCAAGTGATTTTGCTTCATTATATCATGATTCAATTCACCGTTCGCCAATCATGCAAGCATGTTGGTTCCCTTGCGCTCATTGTACCAAGTCGCTGGTGCGACAGACAGCCCTAGGTACATAAAAATCTTTGTTATTCACAAAAAATAGCATTTTTTGAATTTATGTTGTATTGTTGAGATACCCCTATCACAAAAATATACATAAACCGCCAACTGCTATGTTTAGTTTATCATTGTTTTGTTATCTCAACAACTACATATCTCATTTTTGATTTTTATCCGTCCACCGCCTCTTTGGTAATGTTACTATTCTTTTCATTACATTTCAAAGGAGTTTTTACGATGGACGAATATCTGCATTCTTTCAGGGAGATGATCTCCCTGCGCGGTCTCACTGACCATACCCTCACAAGCTACTGTACCTACATACGAACTTATCTGCCGATAAAAAGTGGCTCGGTGCTGCACCAGGGATCATCCAGGTACTCCACACCTGGAACCAGGAGCTGTCCTACCATGTACACATGCACTGCATCATCTCCGGCGGCGGGCTTACCCCGGACGGAAAAATCCGCAGATTACGGGGCAGCTTTTTTATCCCCGTCAGGATCCTCCGGGATAAATTCCGGGGAAAATATCTGGCATGTCTTTCATCACTCTATGAAAGCGGCTCCCTGGTATTTTCCTCTTCCTGCAAAAGCCTGCGTAATCCTTATTCCTGGAAAGGACTTCTGGACCGCCTTTATAAAAAAGAATGGTGCCTTACATTAAAGAGACCTTTAACGGCTTCGGCAACGCCATTGAGTGCCTGGGACGTTACACCCATAAGATTGCCATCTCCAACAGCAGGATTCTTGACATCACCCTTGCTGTTCGGCTATACACTTCCCACTATCTGGGCGTGTTCGGAACTTTCACCCGTTAGAGTGCGCCCATGGTGCGCAAACATAAAAAAATGAGGGCGAGAAATCCGCCCTCACACTTTGCACTACAGTGGATGAATAAAGATGGTTTGTCATTATTATCGTTGTTGTTTAACCCATATTGTTCCTGATAACGTAGAAGTATCATTCGCTTTAACGATAGCAAATGCATATTGCTTACTAGGGTCTAATTGAGATATTTCTAAATTAACCGTATCAGTGGTATTTAATTCTACACTAGTTTCTATTTTTCCTTGGCCAATACCACTCATAACATATACTTTATAGACATCAGCCGCAGGAGTATATATGTTCCTTGAAGCCCGAACATCAACATATAGTGTAGAATAACCTGTAAATTTGTATGATGTATAGCAACATTCGTAATCGATTGAGAAGTTAGCTCGATACGTTCCGTTAGACCAATCCCATACACTAGAAGGCATGGAGGTTGCACGAGATTGGATATTTATTCCCAGTACCTCGTCTATGGTTTTTCCTGTATCTTCGGAAGGAATAGATACATCAACTATGATTGTGTCAATATTGGTGTCCACATCAGCCGCTTTTACATTCAGACTACAAAACGTACTCCCACAAAGGACCAGCGTTACCATTAGTAAACTAATTATTTTTTTCATTGAGTTCTCCTCCATTTCTTAATATAAATTATTGTCTTTTCACCATCATCATCCATCAATTTATTTTCTTTGTGGAAACTGTAGTCGCAATAAACTGCATTTCCATAAAAAGATACCATTTCTACCATAATAATTAATATATATGTGCTAACTTGTTTTGCATCTGTAAAAGGTAATGCATACGAGGTAAGTATTGGATATCCTATATTTAATAAAATAGAAAATGCTGAATATATTGTTAATATTATTAATATACAACTAATAATGTGTCTCCCATAAAAGTTATAGATTTTCTTCCGCATAAAAATAATTTCTGCCATAACCAAACTGATCAATATTACATATATAAGTACACATTGAAAACCATACCTATTATTACACGCTGCTAAAAGATAGGTGTCACAATGATGCTCCAGATACTCTTTTTGAAATTGTCCGGTTTTTAAAAAAAAGAAACGTCCTTGATTTATTTTCCTTGAAATCAAATCCAGACTGGCAAAAGCCAGCACTGAAAGAAGTATGCATGCTCCAATAAAAAGGCGAACTCCTTGCCTCTTAGTAAACATAAGAATGGAATATAGAGAACTACTTCCATACAGAATAAGCGCGGCATATGCACCTGATACCCAGAAGAGAGGAATTGGTACGCAAAAAATCAGAGCAATTCCCAAGCGTCCCCATTCATTATATTGATAAAAACGATAAACACAATACGTGAAGAGAATGGAACAAAATGGACTAATTTGCAGTAAATACTCCCTAGAAAAAATATTATCCGAAAAAAGCAATGCTAAAAGTGCTATAAAAAGCAATAAAATATACACATATTTGTATAAAAAAGAATATTTTTCTATATCTATTTTTTTCATTAAATTAATTATAAGAAATCCGCATCCCATAATGCCAAAAGGTAGCACTATTTCCACTAAGGACATTTTAGATCCCATATCTAATTTAGCCACAACAGAAATAACAAATATACAAAGGACTGAAAATGGTAAGAGCAGAGGAGGATGTACGGGTATTTCCTGATTCAACTGTTTGCCTATTACATCAGGATCCCCCATTTCAGAAATAACCTTTAATTCCGCATCTATCTGGTTTAAGCCATTAGATAATTCCGTTTCAAAAGCTTCCTCCATATGCGTTTGTAGTTCTCTTCGAATTGTTTTGCGAAAAGTAACGCATTTGATATTATTACAAATAGAATCCAAATACTCTTCCATTATTATCCTCCTCAATCGGCAATCAATCGATTTATCATTTTACAATACTCCATCCAATTAATTTTTTTATCTGCTAATGAGTGTATGCCTGTATCCGTTATTTTATAATATTTTCTTACTCGATCATTTTCTGTAGTTTTCTCATAGGGTTGAATTAATCCCTGACTTGTCAATGCAGATAGGATAGGATATAAAGTTCCTGCCTTCATGTCACATAAATCATCAGAGCGTCTTTGCAGTTCTTCCATAATCTCATAACCATACATATCTCGTTCGTAAAGTAATTTTAGAATAATCATATCTAAATAACTTTTTTGAAAAAAAGAATTATTCATATTATATAGCACCTCTATACTATAGATATTCTATATATACCAAATAGTTGAACAATTGTCAAGGCATTTATTGCTAATCCCTACACTCCCTCAAAGGAACGTTGCACCTTGAATATTCAATGGTTCATAAACAAAATATAGTTTTATCTCTTAATAGAATGTGATGATTGAAAAGATGTCCTAACAATCTATGATGTGTACCCATACGATATTTTTATTGATGTTCTTACTAGTGTAATTAAAGATTTTAGTCCTCAATTTCATCTTCTTGCACCCAGAGTACAATTAAAGATTTTCTTAGCAATGCAAATGTTCCGTTTCCCAAAATTAAAACAACAGATATTATATAAGGAATAGTATTATATTTTTGAGCACAAGGCGTGCAATAACAATCAACTATTCTACAATATTGATCGGTGGAAGGTAAATTAAAGGAACTAACAAAAATTGACTCTTGCCATTGCAAAAGAAAAGAGGCAAATTCTTCTGTCCTTCAATCGCTGGAAAGATTGCTCTTTAGCTTCTTTTGACTATGATCTCCTAAAATGCATATTCCGCAAAAACAGAGCACTCGCTCCGCATGAGCGGAGCGCTGTTCCGCTAGGAACGGATCATTGCCCTGTTGGATATACCGCAATATTTTTTCCGGAGCCTCCTCCGCTACGCCAGGCTGATCATCCACTTCTTTTTCCGGAAAATAACGAGTGAGACCGCAAGCCGTAAGATTTCTTCCGAGGTGAGCAGCGCGTACACCCCGACGATACCCCATTTCAGCAGATAAGCCCCTGCAAAACACAGTGGGATTCCCATTCCCCAGGTTCCCACAATGTCAATGAGCATCACTGTCTTCGTGTCTCCGCCGCTTTTAAGGATTCCGCCGCCCAGTATCATATTCTCGATCTTCACCGGTGCATAAAGTGCGAAGATGAACAAAAGGGACTGTCCCAGCTCCTGTACTGTTGTATCCACCCGGTAGAAGCTGACATAGCTTCCGGAGAAAAGCATCAGTACACCGGATACCACCACTGCTCCGAGGAGACCTGCTTTCATTATTTTTCCGGACTCTTCATAAGCGGCATCGTATTCTTTTTTCCCCAGTCTTTTACCGATCAGGACTCCGGCTGCTGCGGACAGACCGCTGAGTGCTCC
>OJNI01000556.1_pt1 | contig 24684 bp, 19 predicted proteins | sample 1597441 | NCBI WGS metagenome assembly OJNI01 (sample SAMEA2452131, study PRJEB22498) | human gut metagenome | reverse complement strand
GAATAGATTTTCAAGCAATTCTGTTCTGCCCGAGCCGTCAAGCCCTGCAACGCCCAAAATTTCGCCTCTGTCGGCTTTAAACGAAACACCGTGCAGATTGGCATATTCAGAGCTTAAATTGTCAACCTTAAGCAAAACTCCGCTTGGCTTGCTGTGCTTTTCAGGGTATCGGTTTGTCAGCTCGCGCCCCACCATCAGCCTGATAATTTCGTTCATCGTAAGTTCGTTCGCCCGCTTGGTGGCAATCCATTTTCCGTCGCGCATTATCGTAACATCGTCTGATATGCGAAGAATTTCCTCCATTTTATGCGAAATATATATTATGCCGCACCCTCTGTCACGCAACATATTTATTATTCGAAAAAGGTGCTCAACCTCCTCTTCGGTGAGGGAGGAGGTTGGCTCGTCAAAAACGATGATTTTTGAATTGTACGAAACCGCCTTGGCTATTTCGACCATTTGCCTTTGCGAAACCGACATTGTGCTCATTATCGTTTTCGGGTTAACATCTATTTTTAAATCGTAAAAAATTCTTTTCGTTTCGGCTTGCATTTTCTTTTCGCTCGTAAAGGGAAGATATTTTGATACAGTCAAAAATCTGCCGAGCCACATATTGTCGGTAACACTGCGTTTGAGCGCCTGATTAAGCTCCTGATGCACCATTGCGACGCCGTTTTCAAGTGCCTCTTTTGAGCTTTTGAAATCAACCTCTTTGCCGTCAACAAAAATTTTGCCGCCGTCCTTTGCATAAACGCCGAAAAGGCATTTCATAAGGGTTGATTTTCCTGCGCCGTTTTCTCCCATAAGGGCGTGCACGGTGCCGCGCCTGACGGTGAGCCGAGCATTGTCAAGTGCCTTAACACCGGGGAACACCTTTTGAATATCAACCATTTTTAAAACCACACCGTCTGCAATCGGCGCATTTTCTCTGCCGTTTTCCATTTAAACGCTCCTCTGCCGACAATCAATTGCGGCGATAAAATCATTTCAAATCCGCACCTTTGTAAAAACTTATTCGTTCTGTGCGGTATACGCCGAATAAGGGATGTTCACGCGCCAATTGCCGACAATATTTTTCGCATCAATTCCGTCAAAAGCATTCTTGCTTTCAAAAAGATTTTTCATTATAACGCCGATAGTCTTTGCCATACCGTCAGCATCCTGTTTGATTGTGCCGACCATTGTGCCACTGCCGACCGCCGATTTTGCCGCATCGGTTGCGTCAACTCCGAAAACGGGGATTGTAACGCCTCCGCTTTTATTGTAGCCGGCAGATTGAAGAGCCGAAACTGCGCCGAGAGCCATTTCGTCATTATTTGCGATTACAAGCTCAATCATATTTTTGTTGGCTTGGGTATATTGCGCAAGCGCGGTGCCCATATAATTTGTTGCCGAAGCAGATGACCAAAGTCCGTCTTGATCGACAAGATATTTGTTTTTGTTTGACGAATCATAAAAAACGAGCTCGGGCTTGCCTGCCTCCTTAAGCACTTTGTTTGCGTCCTCAACGCTGTATTTTGTGCGTGCAATCGCCTCCAAATTGCCCTCTTGACCCTTGAACATAACATAGCTGATTTTGCCGTCGCCGTTTAGGTCTGCCCTGTCATAATTTTTAACAAGATACTCGCCGATCATTTTGCCCTGCATATACCCTGCCTGCTCGTAATCTGTGCCGACAAATTTGCACTTGTCATAGCTTTCGATAACAGATTTGTCAACGGAGCGGTTGAAAAAGATAACCGGCACATCGTGTCCCTTTGCAATGTTGACTATATTTTGCGCGGCATCGTTTGAGCCTGTGTCAACAACATTGACAATCAGCATTGACGCGCCCTTGGCAATCGCCGTTTGCACCTGCTCGGTTTGGGTGGTTTGGTTGCCGTTTGCGTCGTAATCATTGTAGGTATATCCGCCGTCCTTTAAAATTTTATCCATTGCAGAGCGCACACTTGAAATATATGCATCACTGAATGTATAGTAAAATACGGAAACCTCGCCCTTAGCTCCGCCGTTGTCGGCTGCCGAATTATTTTGTGACGAACAAGCCGTAAGCCCTACCGCAGCGGCAAGCACCGCCGCAATTATCATAATTATTTTTTTCATAAAATACCTCCAAAACATTTAAAAACCGCCTTGCGCTTTTATTTTGCGCATTTATTGCGACCTTTATTATAATCGGCAATATTTTTAGATATAATGCAACATTTATTCAAATTATCAAATTTTTTATTTTAATCGGCATTTACAAATAAAAACGCGACGAGCCCCCGCTCATCGCATTAATATAATATGTAAAAAAAGAATGTCGAACTTTGGTTTATAGCGTGAACAGAACGCAAAATCAAATAGCGTGCAGTTTGGCAGAAAAAGCAAAGCACGGCAATTTTTTTATTGACATATTAATACAAATATGTTACTCTAATAAAGACAAAGGGGTCTGCAAGGCAGGCCCCTAATTTGCTTTATGGGGGTAATCATAATGAAAAACTTAGGATATTATAACGGTAAATATGACGAAATCGAGAATATGCAAATCCCGATGCTTGACAGAGTTTGCTGGTTTGGTGACGGAGTTTATGACGCTACTTATGCGCATAATCATATCGTTTTTGATATGGACGCACACCTTACAAGATTTTATAATTCGGCAAAGCTTCTCGGCATGAATATTCCGATAGAGCGTGATGAGCTTGACAAATTGCTCAGAGAACTTGTTAAAAAGGTTGATGACGGCGACCAATTTGTCTATATGCAGGTCACTCGCGGAAACGGACTTCGCGGACATATTTACCCTGAAAATATGCAGGGCAATTTGTGGATTACACTTACACCTTGTCCTGTCGCTGATACATACAAACCGATTGATGTTATCACATACGAGGACAAGAGATTTTATTATTGCAATTGCAAAACGCTCAATCTTATTCCGTCCGGTCTTGCGGCAACCGCAGCCGACAGAGCAGGCTGTCAGGAAGCGATTTTCCACAGAGGCGATATTGTTACCGAGTGCGCACACTCCAATGTTTCCATCTTTAAGGACGGCAAGGTTATCACTCATCAGCTTGACGATATGGTACTTCCCGGAACGGCAAGAATAAGACTTCTTGCATTTGCAAAGAAGCTGGGATACGAAGTTGAAGAAAGAAATTACACTCTCGACGAGCTGATGTCCGCAGACGAAATCGTTGTTGATTCAACGGGTTCTTTCTGCATTCCGGTAAAAACAGTCGACGGTAAGAGCGTAGGCGGAAAAGCACCCAAAATGTTGAAAGCAATCCAAGACGCATTAGTGAACGATTTTGAGGAGCAGTGCAAGGTACAATGAACAAAACAGAACTTACCAAGCTTAATGTCGGATACAATCTCGATTGGCTTATGAATCTTGACCCGAGAGGTTACGGCGTTTGCAGAATTCTTTACGACGGAGCAAGCAAATATACAGGCAAGCCATTATCGCTTAACGGTGCGGAGGGACTTGTGAAAAATATCAAAAAGGGTGAAAAAGTCTTTATTTTAACAGGATTTATTCTTCTCCCTTGGAACGAGGCTGAAACCGACGGAATTATTTCGTCAACTGTTTTTGCTCGCTTTGTTATCAAAGCCTTTGGCGCAAAACCGGTTATGATAGTGCCTGAGCAATGCGAAAAAGCCATCAAGGCTATGAGCGAGGTTTTAGGCGTTAATATTACTTATGATATTGACAACATACCCGACAACACAATTTGTGTTATTTCTTTTACAAAAGATAAAAACAAAGAAAATGAGGAAACGGCAGAGTTGCTTTCTCATGGTTTGCCTTGTGCTGTTATTTCAAACGAAGCTCCGGGCAGAAACAAAAACGGTTATTACCACAATGCCGTTGGCGTAAACACAACCGATGTTGAAGCAAAGTATGATGTGCTTTTCAAAGAATGTCAGCGCAGAGGGGTTTATAATCTTTCTATCGGCGACCTCGGCAACGAGCTTGGTATGGGCACTATTGAGGAGCATATAAGAAAGTATATACCTTATGCCGAAAAAGGCGGTTGCAAGGCAGGAACAGGCTTCGGCATTTTGGCAGACACTGCTGCCGACAATATTATCACTGCAACCGTAAGTGACTGGGGTATGAATGCACTTATGGCTTGCACGGCTTTCCTTTTAGATGATGTAGACCTTTTTCATACAGAAAAAGAAGAATCGGCAGTTATGGACGCTGCGGCAAAAGCCGGTATGCTTGATATGTACGGAGAGGCAAGGCCTTACATTGACGGTATCGGTAAAAACATTGTTTTGCCGATTATTTCGCTTATGCGTGGATTGATTGAATATCCTCATACAGTTGAAGATAAAACCGACAAATGGTTTGAAACAACAATAAAAAAAGGCTATTTCAAATGATATATTCATTTTTACAAAACGGCGACGGTGCAATTACTATACAGTTTGAAAATGAAATAAGCGAAGAAGTCAACCGTCGCGTTACCGACCTTTGCACCGCAATAGAGGCAAAAGGCATCAACGGTGTTATCGAGCTTGTGCCGACATTTGCTTCGTTAACAGTTTTTTACGACTGCACAATAATCACTTCAAAAAAACTGAAAAAGAAAATCAAAGCCCTTATAAATGACGGAGGACACAGTGTTAAAAGCACGGCTACGGTTTGGAACATACCCGTGTGTTACGATGACGAGTTTGCATTGGATATGAAAAATGTGTGCAAGCATACATCTCTTGAAAAAGAGGAGGTTATTCGACTTCACACATCAAAGCCCTACCTGATTTATATGTTGGGCTTTTTGCCCGGTTTTGCTTATCTCGGCGGTATGGACGAAAGGCTCTTTACTCCGAGATTAAAAACACCGCGGCTGGAAATATTTGAAGGGGCTGTCGGTATCGGCTCAGAGCAAACAGGAATTTATCCTATTGCGTCACCGGGAGGTTGGCAGTTGATTGGGAAAACACCCGTAAAAGTGTTTGACAAGTCAAAAGAGTCACCTATATTGTATAAAGCCGGCGATTATATAAAATTTTTCAGCATAAACAAGGCAGAGTATTTCGAAATAGAAAAGCAGGTTGCAAGCGGCGTTTACACTCCTGCGGTAAGCGAGATTAAATTATGATAGAAATTATATCGGCAGGTATACTCTCAACCGTCCAAGATTTAGGCAGATTCGGAGTAATGAAAAACGGCTTTACTCAAAGCGGTGTGATGGACACCTATTCAACAAAAATTGCAAACAAACTTTGCAAAAACGATATTAACGCACCCGTTATTGAAATGACGATGTTCGGAATAACAGCCAAATTTATTGGCGAGCATGTTTTTGCAATTTCAGGCGGAATTTTTGATATTTCACTGAACAACAAGCCTATCAGAACGAATAAAGCTTACATTGCAAAAGACGGTGATATTTTAAGCATTAAGAGCGCCAAGCAAGGATTAAGATGTTATCTTGCGGTTACAGGCGGTTTTGATGTTCCTTTATTTATGGGCAGTGCCGCAACAAACCTCAAAATAAAAGTCGGCGGTTTTAACGGAAGAAAACTTAAAGCGGGTGATATTCTTAAAATCGGCAAGGCTGATAAGATTAAAAATATCGAAAAACGAGAGCTGCCCGAAAACATCTATAATAACACCGTAAAAGTAAGAGCAGTGTTGGGTCCGCAGGACGATATGTTTTCCGAAAACGATTTGTTATTGTTTTCAAATCAACAATACACCGTCACCTCCGACCTTGACAGGATGGGAATTAGGCTTTGGGGTATTGCTTTGCGCGGCAAGGAAAAATTAGAAATCATTTCCGACGCAATTACCTTTGGCTCGATACAAATTACAAATTCGGGGATGCCGATTATACTTATGGCTGACCATCAAACAACAGGCGGCTATGCAAAAATAGCAACAGTAATAAGCGCAGATTTGCCAAAACTTGCTCAAGTTAAGCCAAAAGATAAAGTCAGCTTTGAAATTATCGACATTGATACTGCCGAAAAAATAGCGATTAAGCAGAAAAAACACATAGATAAATTATTTTAGGAGTGGCTATGGACTATTCAAATATGTCGCCTCAAGAGGTTAAAAAGCTCATCAGAACAGGCGAAATAGATTATCAGACATCAGGTATGTGCAATGGCTACGCGCAGGCTAATCTCTGCATTTTGCCAAAAGATTATGCGTTTGACTTTTTACTGTTTTGTACCAGAAATCCAAAGCCGTGTCCGATTTTGGAGGTTGGCGATGTCGGCTCAAAGCAGTTCAAAACAATGGCGAGTGAGGGCGATGTTTGTAAGGATTTTCCAAAATACAGAATTTGGAGAAATGGTGTGCTTGAAAAAGAGGTTACGGATATAACCGATTATTGGCAGGATGATTTCGTATATTTTCTCATTGGTTGTTCGTTTAGCTTTGAAAGCGAGCTTTTAGAGGCTGATATTCCCGTAAGGCATATTGAGGAAAACAAAAATGTGCCTATGTTTAATACTAATATCAAACTTCAGCCGTCAGGTAAATTTCACGGCAATATGGTCGTATCAATGCGACCTATTCCAAATGATTTGGTTGTTAAAGCGGTCAATGTTACCGCCGCTATGCCGAGAGTTCACGGAGCGCCGATACAAATAGGAAATCCTGAAGCGATAGGAATAAAGGATATTACAAAACCCGACTACGGTGACAGCGTGACAATTAAAGAAGGAGAAGTGCCGGTGTTTTGGGCTTGCGGCGTTACTCCGCAAAATGCAGTAATGCAGACAAAGCCGGAAATTGCCATAACACATTCGCCCGGGCATATGTTTATAACCGATGTAAAAAATACCGACTTAAAATATTAGGTGATTATATGTGTAAAATCAACTTAAATTGCGATTTGGGCGAGGGCGCAGCCTTTGACGGAAAAATTATTCCGTTGATTAACAGCGCAAATATCGCTTGCGGATTTCACGCAGGCAATCGGGATATGATGGAAACCACAGTCAAACTGTGCATTGATAACAATGTCGGTATAGGCGCACATCCGGGTTATCCCGACAAAGAAAATTTCGGCAGAACAAATCTTGATGTAACCCCTAATCAGGTTTATGATTACACCTTAGCTCAATTAAAGGCTTTGGGCGACATTGTCGGAAGTAAGGGCAAAATAGTTCATATTAAACCGCACGGTGCAATGTATAACCAAGCTGCCAAAAACAAAGGCCTTGCAGATGCGATAGTAGATGCAATTGCGGATTATAACAAAGATTTAATTTTGTTGGCGCTTTCAGGCTCTCAAATGATTGACTCGGCAAAAGCAAAGGGCATAAAATATGCGAGCGAGGTTTTTGCGGACAGAGCATACGAGGCTGACGGCTCGCTGAGAGCGAGAAAGCTTGAAAACTCAATGATAACAGATGAGGATTTGGCTGTCGAAAGAGTAATCAAAATGGTGCAAACCGGGAAAGTTACAGCTTATACGGGCGAAGAAATCGACATTGAGGCTCACTCGGTTTGTGTTCACGGAGACAGTGAAAAGGCACTTGTATTCGTGCAAAAACTAAACGAGGCTTTCGGCAAAAACGATATAAAAACAGTAGATTTAATCGAGGCGATAGAATAATGAACCATCGTACTTATTTGAAAATTGATTTGAATAAGTTAGAGCATAATTTTAACTGCGTTCGCAACAAACTGCCAAACAATATTAAGATACTTGGCGTAATCAAAGCTAACGCATACGGTCACGGAGCCGTTGAAATAGGCAAATTTCTTGACGGAAAGTGTGACTTTTTCGGAGTTGCGTGTATTGAAGAGGCAGTTGAACTGAAAAAAGCAGAAATCAAAACGCCGATACTTATTTTGGGCAGAGTATTTCCGTTTGATATTGAAACTGCTGTTAAATATGATGTGAGGATACCGATTTTCTCATATGATGACGCAGTTGCTCTTTCAAACGAAGCAGTTAAGCAGGGAAAAAATATGCCGTTTCATTTTTGCATTGATACAGGAATGAGTAGAATAGGCTTTCAGGTCAGCGAAGAAAGTGCCGATATTTGCAAAAGCATAACCGAACTGCCAAATATATTTGCCGAAGGGCTGTTTTCCCACTTTGCAACTGCTGACGAAAAGGATTTATCTAAGGCTGTCGAGCAAAGAAATAAGTACAAAGAATTTTGCAAAATGCTAAGCGACAGAGGAATTGAAATTCCCATCAAGCATCTTAATAACAGTGCAGGTATCATGAATTTTGACGAGTATTTTGATATGTGCAGAATGGGAATTATCACATACGGTCTTTATCCGTCTGATGAAGTTGACAAAGATATACTTGACCTTGAACCGATAATGAGCTGGCACGCAAAAATTTCGCACATTAAAGAGCTTGAGCCAAACAGAGAGATTTCTTACGGCGGCACATTCAAAACAGACAGAGTCACCAAAGTTGCGACTGTTCCTGTCGGCTATGCCGATGGCTTTCCACGATGCTTATCCAATAAAGGCAAAGTTATTATAAACGGCAAATATGCGAAAATACTCGGCAGAGTTTGCATGGACCAGTTTATGGTTGATGTCAGCGATATTGAATGTAATATAAATGACGAAGTTGTTTTATTCGGCACACAAAAAAATGCTCACATTTCTTTAGAAGAACTGTCAAACAGCGCATATTCATTTAATTACGAGCTACCTTGCAGAATACCTATTCGTGTTAACAGAGTTTATGTTTATAATGATGAAGTAGTTGAGGATGTAGGGCTTGCATAAAATCTAATTTCTCAATGTTTTTGTTTTCCGATAAAGTCTTTAATTGAGATATCAAATGCTTTTTCTGATTAAACAATAGTGTAAAAAGCTCAACTAATGCTTCATTGGATTTAAAATATTAATAAAAAACAAATGCAAAAATATAGTGAAATAAAAAAGAGCTGAAAATTCAGCTCTTTTTTCTATTGCCCATTTTTTACGGACTTGTTCAAATCGAATCCATCCTTTTTGTATGTTTTATCACTTTTAGGCTTGTATGAGGATTTTAAGAAATGTTTTTTAAAATCTTTGATTTCTTAACAGTGCTTACGGTTGCCTGAATTATCGGACCGGAGAGCAAAACGGTGGCAATTGTGCAAATTCCGAATTTACCGCCGAGCAAAACGCCGATAATTACCATTATAATATCAAGAACCATTCGTACGATTTTGATTTTCCACCCGTTTTTTTCGGCAAGCGAAAATGTGACTGCTTCATATGAGCCCCTGCCGAAATCAGCGGCGGAGTAAAGCCCCGTTCCGAACGAAAATACAGCAATGCCAAGCAGCATTATAACAAAATTAACCGCTTTAATATCTGTATAATGCTGAATTTTTGTGAATACATCCACGAAAAAACTGTAAATGATTTGGTAAAGAATTGTGCCGACATTGATTTGCTTTCTGTCATAGAAAAAGGCAAAAATTATCATTGCCACAGCCACAACAAACGACGATGTGCCGATTGACATACCTGTCACATTCGTCAGCCCTTGCCACAATATCGCAAGTGTTGCGCCGCCGAAACCTGCGCCTATTGCAAGCGTAATTCCGTATGCGGATATTATTGATCCGATAACGATCATCAGCGTTTTTGTTGCATATTTTTTAAATTTCATATTATCACCTACAAAAAAATAAGACTGTAAACTCTGCTGTTGTGTTCAGAAACAGCAAAATTTATAGTCTTCATCAGCCGAGACAGCTTTATTTTTTTTGATTATACACCCGAGCTTTTATAAAGTCAACGGTTATAAATATGATTTTCTGTATTCGCTCTGAGTTTTGCTCATTTCAATTCGTGTTACGATTTTGATTTGAGCGATGTCTCTCAAAAGTCTCAGTCATAAATGCCCTAAATCGCACTAAAATGACTTTGGAATTTTGAAATTTGCTGTCTCTTAGAATCTCTCAAAAGCTCTCACGATATTTTAATGCAAAGAAAAAATGCCCAAATACCGCCGTAAAAAGCAGTGTTCGGGCATTAAAATTATAGTATTTTGTTAAGATGTTGATTTTTTCTTTTTCAATGCAATTATTCCAAAACCGATTCCGAATAACGCAACGGGCAAAATAACCGATAAAATAAAACTAAAGACGCTGTTTATATTTTCAAAAAAAGTTGAATAGAAAATATTTCCTGCCGAAGCAATGGAATTTAATCCAAAGGCTTCTGTATTTATTGAAAAAACAATCCCACTCAGTATTAATTGTAATTCAAATAAAATTATTCCCAAGCGAATTTCTTTTATATTTGTAGTGCAACCCACGAGAACGGTTGAAATTATATATACTGCGAAAAAAGCAATGCTTAAATTCTTGAAGTTGAAAACTTCAAAGAAACTAATCACTCCGTAAACAGCAAAAGAAACCCAGTAAGTAATAAACGGCTTTAAGTTATTAAAAATCGCCCTCATAATGTTACCCCTTTCTTAAATGTAAATATTTCAAGTGTCTGTTTTGACTGTCCTCCTAATTTAATTTAACATTATTACTGATTTTTTGTCAAGTGGGGGACAAGGTTGCGTTTTCAAACGGCTTATTTTAATTTATGTTATCTTTGATTGTTGAAATAAAAACGCTTATATGTTACTATAAAAATGAAAAGACATGACAATGCTTTCTATCAAAGCTGGAAAAACTTTGTAAAAGAAATGGACTTAGCAAACGGAGCTCACTTATATCGCAATCAAGTAAAGAACTCAATCATAGCACCTGACTTCGAGCCATGCCTACTTCGACACACTTTCTGCACCGACTGTCAGGCAGCCGGAGTGCCAATCAATGTGGCAAAAGAATGGATGGGGCACTCTACATATCGGTAACCGCAAAAATATACACGCATATGGTAGATAAAGTATTCGAGCAGAACCGAATGAGAATGGCTCAATATGCAGTAACCAAATCTCAACAAGTTGAAAGCCTAGCCGCAACAAACTGATATGCAAAAAAATAAAAGGATAGTCGAGAAATAAACTCGGCTATCCTTCATCATTTGATATTACTGTATTAATATTTCAAAATTACAGTTTTGCAATTCTCACAAATTGAAGCGGCGATATTAGTTCTGTGACTCGGCTTAAGTTCGGTGATTTTAACAAATCCGTCAGCTTTTTTCGCATCCGTAAACACACCCGGCACCTCATTTGCAAAGCTGAAAGCACCGTCTTTACTGCAAAACAAATAACCGTTTCTCATTTCTTTGCCACACTCCGGACATTTCATAGTTTTCACCTCCGTTTTGTTATTCGGCAGAGCGTTGCGAACGCTCCAACATTTCTTGCATTTGCTTTTCAAAAATTTCTGCTTTGATTAAAGCAATACCCTGTGACTCGTCTCCAAGCACAACAAGACGGTCGCCCTCTTTCATATCAAATGTATCTCGTGCATTTTTTGGTATTACAATTTGCCCCTTGCTTCCGATAGTAACTGTTCCCCAAAGATGCTTGCCGATAGGCGCAGGTGCTATCTTTGTTTTGCCTATTTTTTCATCAGAATGAATCAGTGAGTCAATAGTAACGCCATAAAACTTTGCCAGCTTATCGCATTTATCAATATCGGGAAAAGTATCTCCTTGTTCCCATTTGGAATACGATTGACGAGAAATTCCGACTGCTTCGGCAACTTGTTCCTGCGATAAGCCTTTAATGTTTCTTAAATATAATAAATTATCCGAAAACATAAATACGCCCCCTTAACTATAAATTATTATAGCATTGATGGAGCGTACTTTCCACCATATAAACTTGTCAGATAAGTAATCCTTTTGTTAAGTTTAACTGCATCGGTCGGCAACATAAATCGGCTTTTTGTCATCATTTATCATTTTAACCAACTCGTCAGTCAATTTAAAAGTTAATACCTGAATATACTCCGTAGTGGTCGGACACATACCCGTTGTTCAGGTCGTTCAGCACGGTATAATCTACTGCTTTTCCGTCGGTAAATATAAAATCGATAGGCTCATTACCGGTAGAGCGATAGCCCCACTCTTGATATGTGGCTGTCTTTTTTGCTCGGTTCGTGCAATCGTTCAGCTTGGACGCAACGAGCTTATAAGCCGCTCCGTCTTGGGTTTCGTTGAAATCACCGGTCAAAACGGTGCCGTCGGTATTGTTGTATTTTTCTTTTAGCTCATTGAGTTTGTTCATAACTACATTTGCACCGAAATTAGCTGCCTGCTCCGATGCATTATCCAGATGAGTGTTCAAAAAAATGAAGTTTTTGCCGCTCTGCTTATTCAGCAGAACAACATAGCTGCAAATTCTGTAGCATCCGGCTTCACAGTGATTACCGTCTTTGTCGGTGTAGGTGTATTTGCTTTCCTTTTCGGGAGTTTCGCTGAGCCAGATTGTGTTCTTTTCCACAGCGGAAAACTTGGTTTTGTTCCAAAATACAGCATTCATTTCGCTGTTCTTTTCTTCGCTGTCGCCGCCTCGCTTTACTCCGTAGTTTTCATAATCCGGCATAGTAGATTTGAGCTTTTTCAGCCAAATAGAATTCATTTCCTGCGTGCCGATTATGTCAGGTTTTATACTGTTCATATAGCTTGCAAATCGGTCGCAGCGTTCTGCACTTGAAGTGCCGTCTATTTTTTCACCAAAAGCGGCAGCAACATTGAATGTTACTGCGCTTATGTCGCAGTCAGCGTTTTTTGGAGGTGTATATGTCACTTTAGGTGAACGATAAACGAAGCAAGAAGAAGCGATAACAGCACCGACGATTATCAGAGCCACTACTGTATTGTAGGTATTTACTCCCTTTTTGTGAACTGCGTTGTGCAAAATGAATCTAATGAAATATATCAAAAGAGTCAAAATCAATCCTGCCTTTGCCCTTGCGCCAAAGCCGACAGAGAAAAATGACATCAGTATCGTCACACCAAAATTTACGCTGAAAGCAATAATATCACGCTTGTATCCGCTTTTGGCAGAAGTGAAAAAGGAGCAAATTATTTCTGCAATACCAAAAATCACAACACAGAGTATTGCCGACACAGCAAACAGATATGCCCTGTCGCTCAATATGGCGGTTAGGTCTATTCCGTGGTTGCGTATGCTTGCCGCAAAAGTGATTAGCGAAACATTTTTGTGACCTGCATAAAACATCGGCAGGCACAACACAGCAAGGGATGCTAAAAAAGAGAGCAGCCGCATTATGTGCCACGGGGTTTTAGCCTCAGAATCTTTTAATATGCTTAAAAATTTTTTGTTTGTTTTTGAATAATTATCCATTTTTATTCTCCAAAATAAACAGTAGCGTTTCTGTCGCTGATAACCGTGAATTTCAGTTTATCACTCATTCTTCTTTGCCTCTGTTATTGGCTTTTATGAATTCGTCTTTGTCGTTTAGATTCCATACACATTTACCTAAGATGTATTCAGCCTTTTCTTTCTTGCCCATTTTGAATGTAAAAGGTCTGTTGTTTTGGATTTCGTCATAGACAGGAGCGGCGAGAGTTGCTTTTCCGTCGTGCAGTGAGCAAGCCGCCAAAATTACAATGTCGCTGTCATTAGGCAAAATGACGGTGCTGTTTTTAGGCACATCAAATTCGACAATGTAAAAGTACATACTTTTTGCAATTTCATCCTCGCCGTTTTTGTGACAATGGGTTGCTTCATATGCAATTTTGCCTTTTTTGATATATGCGGTTTCGCCGAAGTCGTACAAATCCCATCTTGCAAAACGCTCAAAGCAGGAATTTACCTTTGCCTTTACTTTTCTGCCGTTTATGACAAATTCGGCGTCTTTATCCCCGACCAATGAGGCACAAAGGAATGCAATTTTGCTGTCTTTACTGATTGTATTTATCTTTTGTGCAGAGGCAGTAAGAGCGTTGTTTCCATTCTTGTTAATGATGAATTTGTATCCGTTTGAATTGATTTCATCAGGCACAATTTCAAACGGAACAGTGTAGTCATAGTCGCCGCATTTGCCTTGCTTTGTGATAATATTTTTGTCGAGAGGCAGTTCAATCGGTACAGCCTTTTGCGTTTTTACCTTTTCACCGCTCTTTAGCTTGAGTGCAAAACTTTTGATTTCGTATGGTTTAAAGCTTGTAATAAGTTTTCCGTCCTTTATTTCAGCCTTGCCCTTGTATTCTTCACTTGCAAAAACTTCTTTTGCATCCTCTATGCCGTTTCCGAGTGTGAGCGAAAATTTGTTAATGGTTTTGTTTGCGCCCTCATTGAGCCTTATGATAATTTCATCGCTGTTTTCGGCTTTTTTGATAGCACGAACAATGACATCATTGGAAGAAACACTGCCGAAAGAATAATTTGTACCCAAAACTCCGTTGTGCTTTTTGCAAATATATACAGTCATAGGAGTAATGAATTTTCGTGCCTCAAGCTGTGTGTCTGTGCCGACATCTCCCTTGTGGCTGAAAATTGCGAATGAATATCTGTTGAGCCCCAAGTCCATCATCGACTGCATAGAGTCGATTCGATAGTTGTTCTTAGGCGTGTGCAGAACGGTAAGTCTCAGCGTGCTGTCGTTGAATTTGTCCCAGCCGTATTTACATTCGCTGATTACGGATACACCGCTTTTTCCGTTTTTGTCTGTAATGTCTGCCCAATTTTGAGCAGGTACCTCATAGAGTTTGTCGCACATATTCTGCCTTTTTATTGCACCGAGTCCCAGGTCAAATGTGGCTGTGCCGTTGCTTACATTAAAGCTGAATTGTTCTTTTGCCAATGTGCGCAGAGACTGCCATTCTATTTCGGAATATACCTCTACACATTTTCCGCCGTCCGAAAGTGCAATAATGTTTGTAAAGGTACTCTTTTTGTCACGCTGTGTAACTTTGAATGCGACACGGCATGGGCCGTTTTCGATTATTTGCATTTTAGATTTAACGGGGATTCTGTCTGCCGCATTTTTGTTTTCGTTATAATCCATTTCCCACGCAGGCCAAACCCTTGAGCCGTTGTACTTGAGCAGCCCGAGAGAAACAGGCTCTTTCAGAATTTGGAAATTGTTTTGTTCCTTGTCAATAATCGACTCAATATCGCCGTTTGGATTTAGGGTGACGATATATTTTTGATTTTCCATTCTGTTTTTTGAGATGAAAACAGCACTTTCTGCGTCGCACGGTATATCGCTTACTCTCGCATCATAAATTCTTGTACCGAAACTCTTTACATCTGCAACGAACAGAATTTCGGTATAAGTGTTGGTTCGGTTTATAACTTGACTCTTAATCTCGTTTGAGTCATCATCGAACACTCTCACATTTTTATTGCCTATACCGCTCAGTCGGGCAGTTACGGTCTGCTGCCTTTGGGACTCAATCGGGTTGTAAACCATAATAGGCGTACCCTTGCAAAAATCTGTTTTCATATTCAGTGCCAGTGCCGATGCAGAAGCTTCCAGCTCGTTTGCAAATTGATTCATTGACACGGCATAGTCGTTCCATGAACGCTTGTAAACTCTTTGGCAGCTTGTGCCCGGAATATCATCGTGGAATTGGTGAGCAATGAATCTTTTCCAGGCTCTGTCGATAGCACTCTTGTTATATTCTTTGATGCCGAGATAAGATGCTGTTACACTTGCTCTTTCTGCAATATCAGCCAGTTCCTGACATCTTCTGTTCCAGCGTTTTCCCACCGCTCTGGAAGTGTAACCGCCTACTGCGTGGTCTTTCATGACCAGCTCATTGTTCCAGACAGGGAGCTTCGCCTTTTGCTCCGGTGTGAAATTTTCGTCAATATCGTGATAAATTTGGTCGGCTGAAGATGCCAAAACCTCAATATCACTGCTGTTGTTTTTGCTTATTTCTTCTTCAACAAATTTTACGCTTTCTTCCTCGGGTGCGCCGCCACGGTCACCGATTCCGTGGAAAATATAAGTCATGTCGAGATCGTATTTTTCATTCTCTTTCAGTTTGTTTTGGACAAAATCCCAGTCACGCAATTTTTTGAGCGTAAAGTAGTAGTCGTGAGGGTTTACACTCGCATATATCTCGTTGCCGTCTACGCCTCTCCATCGACCTATGTCAAACGGCACTCCGTAGGCACTGCCCCAAGCGAGTTTTTGGGTGGTGAATCCCATAAGATTGGCGTGACTTGCGATGCTCGGCAATGCCCAACCGAAGCCAAAGCAGTCCGGCAAATATATATCAACGCTTCTTTTTCCGAATTTTTTGTCAAAATATGAGTTGCCGAAAAGAATGTTTCTAAACAAAGCCTCAGGTGACGGAATGTTTACGTCTCCGTTTTCAAATGACGAACCGCAGACATTCCATCTTCCTTCTTTTATATATTCTTTCATTTTGTCAAAAAGTTCCGGATAATATTCCTCCATCAGCTCGTATCTGTATGAGCCTTCAAATGAAAAAGTGTATGTAGGATATTTTTTGAACAACTTGAAGTTGTCAACAAGTGTGTTGTAGATATATTTGCTTACAGTAGTTTCAAAGTCCCAGCTCCAAACGGTGTCGAGATGTGCGGTTGCGACTGTATAGATTTTCTTTTTATTTCTCATTGTTTTTATTTTCCTCGATATTTTTTTTATACTTTTTGTGCAGATACAGAGTGAGTATTTGGAGCAAAATTACTGCTGCCGCCCCTGCAAAAATGCTTGCCCCGTTTATAACAGCGGCTGTGCTTAAAGCTATAAATATGCAGATTTGTATGCCCGACAAAATTATATTTCGCTTATATCCGTTTTTTGTATAAGAAAACAGGGATATAACCGCACAAACCAGCGAAGTCAAAATAACTGCCGCAAATGATATAAAGCAAAGCAGCATCGCTTTGTTTTGGAACACCGATACGGAATTCGAAATGATACTTTTGATTATTGATATAAGATTTATGCCTGCACCGTTCACTTTATATACAGGTATCAGCAGTGCGACTATCGGCAGAAAAAACGATATGAGTCTGATGATTGCTATGGGCGAGCCGATGGAGGACATCTTGAGTCCGTTCAAAAAATTATCGAATAGTTCCCATTCTTTTTCTGCCCTTATTTTGTCGCTTTCGAGCCTTTCGTCAAAGCCATATTGCACGATATTCACGCCGCAGCTCGGACAGTTTGGCTTGAGATAAAACGGGCTTAACTTGGCACCGCATTTAGGACATTTGTTACTCATTTTCGTTGCCTCCCATCGTCTGAACTTTTGCTTTTTCTTCTCGTCTGTTTTTTAAGTCTTCACGAATTTGCTTTAGCTTTTCGCCATTCAGATTGTAGAATATGTACGGAATAAGAGTAATGAGACCTAACAGTTTAGGTATCAGAACAAACAGCGCCCATATCCACAAGTCAGTGTGTTCTCCTTTTACGGCTACCGAATTACCGACTGTGTCTTTAGTGAAAGTTAAACCTATCAGAGGCAGCAGTGCAGTACCGATAGAGGTGGACAGAGAACCGGTCAGCTTGCCTACAAAGGTGAGTACGGAAAAGCTGACTCCCTCATTTCTTTTTCCCGTTTTCCATTCCATATAGTCTACCGTGTCGCCTATCATCTCAGTAGGAATGACATTGTTGACAGTTTGGAAAAAGGCAAAGAAAAAGTTTTGGAGCATAAGCAGAACAGAGATGGCAACAACATTTGTTTTATAAAATCCGAGGCCGCAGAAGAATACTGCCGTGCCCAAAACAGCGTTGAAAATAATATTCATCATAACTATATGCTTGTTGTCCATTTTTTCTTTCAGCTTTGGTATCAGCAAATATGATATAAAGCCAAGCAGAGTACCCGGCAGTGTTATCCACAAAACAGCAGAGTTCAGGTCGAGTACCTCCGAATAGTAGTAGGTCTGAAAAACATTTGATATACCGCCGAGACTTCCGAGCACATTCGCAACAATAATTAGGAGCAGCGGCTTGTTTTTAATGAGAACTTTGAAGTTATCAAGCAGTGACGGCTCCTTTACGCTTTGACTTACTCTTTCTCTTGTTTTCAGTCCTGCAAGAGAGAACAGCCCCATACCGAACACGCCTGCTATACAAGCGAGAATCAAAAAGTCCTGTGCAAGTGTGATATTCCAAACACCTTTGTTACTGAAATCCATCATAACCACAAGCATTGTTGTCGAAAGGCCGCCGATAAGGCTTGACAAAAATCTTGCAGTTGAAATAACTCTTGTTCTGTCACTCGGCGACGGCGAAATAGCCGCACTCATACTCCAAAACGGAACATCACCGAGAGTATAAAACAGTTCCCATATGAAATAGGAAACATACATATAACTGATTTTTACGGTCGTCGATTTTGCATCTGCCAATATTTCGGGACCGGCAAACAGCATAATCGTAGTTATTGCGAGAGGCAACGGCACAAACAAAAGATAAGGCCTCAGTTTGCCGTATCTCGTTCTCGTTTTGTCAATTATTCCGCCCATAAGCGGATCGTTTACTGTGTCCCAAATGCCCAGGAACAAAATCATTGTTGACACTGCAGCAGGAGGAATTTCAAAAACCTTTGTAAAAAACAGCGAAAGGTATCCGCCGGCTATCAGATTGTATCCGAACACCTGACCTGCATTTGCGAGACCGTATGACAGCGTTTCTTTTACGCCTACATACCTTGTTTCTTTTTCCATAAAAATTAGCTCCGTTCAATAATTTTTATCTGATTTTTTATTTCCATCCGCCGCAATAGTTTTTATTGTGTTCTATAAATTCATCCACAAGTTTTACCGCTATCGAGTAGCTGTTTACGAGAGGGTGGAGTGTAAGCGCCTGAATTGCGGCAGAGCGGCTCCGCTCCCTTATTGCTTTGGAGGAGAGTCTTTCATAGTTTTTGACTCTGCGTATCAGCTCGAGATTTTGCTCGTCTGCCTTGCCGATACGGTGCGGTGTGCAACCGTTTTTATCGACATCACAGGTGATTTCAACCACATCGTCGTTCCTTAAACCGTCAATAGAGCCGTCGTTTGGAATACACATAATCATAGTACCCTTTGTTCCGCTTTGAGCAATTTCGATAAACTTGAGTGCAACGCCGGCATATCCGCCGTCATCTTCTTCGTAAATGTCAAAGTGCCATGGCTGAGTACGCTTTTCACCTGTTTCACTTGCCATATAACTGCCCTCACGCATACCGTACCATTTGTTAAAAATCTTTAAGCAGTTTTCAAAATCGTTTTCTATATCCATTTGCGAAAGTTCCGTCGTCATGGATTTATTTATATCTCGTATTTGTTCGCCACGGGTTTGGTCGGCTTTGAGTATGTTTTCAACAGCTTTTTCACGATAGTAAAAATAATAGAGATATTCATTCAAAACGCAGCCTCTGTCTCTTAGAAGCTCCTTTTCGAAATAACGCATATCACTCTTTTTGTATGCCTCGTCATTTTCGATCAGTTCCGGCATTATTTCTCTGCCCTTTAGCTTTATACTCTTGAAATATGACAGGTGATTAAGGCCGTAACATTCGCCCGTTATGTCATCGGGACTTTCGCCGTACATGAGTGCAAAGGTGCGAAGCATTCCCGATGGAGCGTCGCATATTCCGTATGTAAAATCATATCCCATATCACGCAGGGTTTGGCTCACCACACCGGCAGGATTTGTAAAATTAAAAACTTTTACATTGGGTTTTGAAAATTTTTTGATAAGCTCGCAATATTCGGCAAGAGCCGGTACGCTCCTCATTGCAAAAGAAAGTCCGCTCGCTCCCGTTGTTTCTTGACCGAGGACACCGTGATTGAGTGCGATTCTTTCGTCCTTTGCTCTCATTTCATCTTCGCCTACACGGATTGTGGTTATAACATAGTCGGCATCCTTTACTGCCTCAATGCTGTCCGTCGTCAGCGTAAATTTCATTTTAGGACAAAGGAGATTTGCAACATGACTCGCCATACCGCCGTAAATTCTTAATTTTTCTTTGTTATTATCCATAAAGCAAAGCTCGTCTATCCGCAGCTTTTCTGCTTTTTGTGCTATGCTTTTTGCGAGGAACATTGAGCGGACTCCGCCCCCTCCGATGACTGTTATTTTCATATACACATACCTCCGGCTGCTGTTCTATATACCTAATTATAGTATTGTTGTGCCGCCAATAAAAGAATATAATACGACAACAAATTAAATATTGTGTCGCATTATATAAAGTTTTTATTGAAATAAATTTCGGTTTGTATTATATTGTTTGTATAGACAGAGAGGACTTTAATATGATTTTATCATTTAATTATAACGGCTGCCGAATTCAGCTTTTCAAAATATTTTCCGATACGCTCGATTCCGTGGTTCAGATGCATTCTCACGCAAAAAATGGGTACGAGATTCATTATATTGCCGAAGGCAAAGGTGTACTCGAAACAGAAAAAGACCGGTATGACATAAAGAAAAATTCTCTCTATGTTACCGGTCCCAATGTGCTCCACAAACAACTTTCAAGCAAGGATGCCCCAATGTTTGAAATCAGTGTTTATCTGAAAATTCTCGGCAATACCGATGATGCGGCAATACGATTTTTTGCCTCCAAGTTTTTTTGGATAGGAAAATGCAGTCCTCGGCTGCGTAGGATATTTAATCAGCTCGTCTCCGAAAATTCAAAAACAGGTCTGTGGAGAGAAAGTATTCTGTCCGCCCTTACCCTACAGATGATTACGGAGATGACACGCCTCTACTATCCCGACAATGCCAGCTCTCTGCTCCATCCTGAAGATTGCGACCTGAATGAAAATCGCTCATGGATACTCGATACTCTTTTGCTGGAGGATTGCAGTGATGTAACCCTTAATGACTTTGCCAGAGGTATGGGTGTGTCACCCCGTCAGGCAGAAAGAATTATCAAAGATTATTACGATTCATCTTTCAGAAAGCTGCGCTATGAATCAAAAATGGCTATGGCAGCATCGCTCCTTGAGAGCGAAAACATTACTATAAATGAATGTGCCGCAAAATGCGGCTATACAAGCCTAAGTTCCTTTTCCGCTGCGTTTAGACGAAAATTCAATATCAGCCCAAACGAGTATAAAAAATCTATAATTGCCAAACGAGACAGTTCAAAATTATAGCTCTTTGCCGATTTTTCTTCTTATCCCGGCTTGTCAGCAATGGGCATCAAATTGTTCGCGTCTCTATAGACGAGCCTATGGTAGTTATTTTTATTCTACCATAGGGGACTTTTTAGATGAATCCTACTCAATTATGCTTGAAGATGATGAATTTACAGTTTTGTTTGAAAAAGACAGTAAATGTAGCATAACAATTCTCAACTATTATCATTATGCAGAACATAAAGATAAGTTTGTATTTGAGGATAAAGATGAATTTGACGAAGAATATTTTTATTCTGATTCCGAATTAATGGACAAGTTTTTAGAAGTCTTTTATCCAAATGTCGATTTTGTAGAGCTAACTGCTGATGAGCAGACACAAAAGGAACTTGACGAATTATTAATCGATGATAATGAAGTTCAATATGAAACACCTGAAGGATTTGCATTACTGTGGTAGAGCCAAGAATTTTGAAAGCACTGGAAATAATTATGTAGTCAAAACCGTTTGGAGTGAAGGTCAAACCATTGATCAAGCAACAATAACACTCGTTTCATATTAATTTGGAGAGATTTTATGAAAAAACGAACAATAATATTTTTAACTATTACAACTTTAATATGCGTTATATTTGGAATTTTAATAATAGTGCATAATACTCATACTGATAAAAGATATCAGATTGAAAATATTAGTGATGAATATTTTCAATCTGATGACACAGTCGTTGCTACTGTTAATGGCAATAATATAACAAACAGAGAAGTTTCTTTAGTAAAGTACTCATATCACACAAAAAAGGCTTTAGATAAAGCTATTGAACAAAAAGCAATAGTTCAATTAGCGAATACAGATGGCTATAAACTAAGCCAAACAGATTTAGAAAAAGAACGCGATTATATCAATAATACTTATGAAAAATTAAATCTACCTGATAACGAAAAAAATCAAATGTTTAAGGAAGACTTAATAAAAAATCATTTGGAAATGGTAACTTCGATTAAATATCAGAGCTATATAGAAAAAAAGATTTCACATCAAGAATTTTGCTGTGATGATGAATTGATAAACAAAGAATATGAAGAATACAAAACATTGTATAATGAATGGGAGGCTGGCGGTAAAGAAAGTTCAAAATTATATAAACAGATATGGAATTTGCGAGAAAAAATTGCTCAAGAATATATTCAAAAAAGGATTGAACAGCTTCAAATAAAAAAATATTAGTTGCATATTTGTTAAAAGAATTTGAAGATCCTATGGAATTCCCTCTGTTTTTAGATACAACTTCTCTTGGAACAGATCAAGTCGCTATATTAGAAACAATTAACGAAACTACATTACACGACATGAATAAAGCGGATATTTGAAAAAACTTTGAATCTAATGGAACGATATTATTAAACTTCTCTTGGACGAAAGGGCAACAGTATAACGATATTAAGGAGTAGATTGTATGAAAAAAATAAATTTATTGGCTTTATTAATATGTGCGTGTCTGTTAATGAGTTGTCTTGCTGCGTGCTCTCATCGTAATGTAACAGTAGATTCTGATAATGAAACATCAATAACTGAAAATGAATCGTTTAGAGAACAAATGGATATAGCTATGAAAAATGCTTCTAAACAGGAGGCTATAGCTAAAGTAAATGATATCAAAATAACACAAACTCAAAAAGATGTATATTTAATAAGCGATAAAAATATAACAACGGATGAGTTAGTTAGAAAAATAATCATAGCTGATTATTCTGAAAAGAATGACTTAAATATAAATTCTGCTGCGAAAGCACGAATAGACAGAGCCAAAAAAGATATGGAGAATGACAACACGATAAATGAAGATTATTGTCAAAGAACATATGGAATCAGCAAAGAGGCGGTCATTGATTATATGACAAACAGAAGTTATCAAATTTGGTATGAGGCAGCATTTCCCGATATGGTTATTGAACAAGTTTCATCGGGTGAATGTCCAAAACTTTATCCCTGCTTGCAGGAAGCATACAAACAATTTGAACGAGATAAATCAAGTAAAGGTTCTAAAGCTTGTGATGACATTGAACAAGCTTACTATGAAATGATTGCAAAAGATTATAGTATAGTAGTTTATTAATTAAGAAAGAGTGAGCGTTTATATTGCTCACTCTTTTTAAATACAGTTTTTTAAAATATTAATAAAAAGCAAACGCAAAAATAAAAAATACAGTGAAATAAAAAGAGGTTTTAGGATTCGAACTCTCAAATTTTTTGCTCATTTCAATTCGTGTTACGATTTTGATTTGAGCGATGTCTCTCAAAAGTCTCAGTCATAAATGCCCTAAATCGCACTAAAATGACTTTGGAATTTTGAAATTTGCTGTTTCTTAGAATCTCTCAAAAGCTCTCACAATATTTTGAAGCAAAGAAAAAATGCCCAAATACCGCCATAAAAAGCAGTATTCGGGCATAAAAATAGGCTGAAAGTAAAACTTCCAGCCTTGTGGCAGATTATATCAACCTGTCAAGTCACGGTAGTATTTGCTTCGCAAATCTCCACCTTAAAGGCTTGACAGAACGATGTTACGGGTTTATTTGCATTATAAACCCGTAATAAGAACATCACCCATTTACAAAATCACAGACTTTTAATGAGTCTCGATAACCTTGTTACTCGCTTTGCTCGTAATAACGATTCTTCGAATCCTTATCTTTTTCTTGCAAAATGTGGCAGCGGTTTTATTGACATCCGTCCAAAAATGTGATTTGATATACATAGAGCGCTTTGGTATTGTAAAGACAGCCGGGGCGCGCACAAAACAGCTTCAGATTGCAAAATGACATTTTGCGACAATGTTATGCTTTTGACGACAGGAGGAGATTTTTATGAATAGAAAGAATGTAGGTATAGCTTTTGGCGCGCTTTGTGGGCTGGCAGCTTTAACTGCAACGGCAGCGAAAATATTCTATGATATCTCAATCAACACGAAATCGCCTATCCATATGAGCAAACTCAACAACTTGGTTCAAAAAGCCACAAATACTGCCGGCAATGAAGAGGAAGCAAGTGCAAAATACAGCGGTATGACAGGCACGCCGGAAATTAAAGAATGGTATGCTACACACGGAGAGGATGTGTATATTCTGTCTGATTCGCTGCGCCTGCACGGAAAACGGTTCAAAAATACCGGCACAAAATATGTTCTCGTATGCCACGGCTACACAAGCAAGGCCAAGCATATGGCCGGATTTGTTCATAAATTTTACACGCTTGGTTATAATGTTTTGGCAGTAGATGCAAGAGCCCACGGCGACAGCGAGGGAACAAAAATCGGTATGGGCTGGCCGGAGCGTGTGGATATTATAAAGTGGATAAACCTGATCCTTTCATGGGAGCCGAACGCCCGGATTGTTCTGCACGGTGTATCCATGGGGGCGGCAACGGTTTTGATGGCGTCAGGTGAAGATTTACCCGGAAATGTGAAGGCTGTTATTGCAGATTGCGGCTACACGTCAGAATGGGATGAGTTCCGACGGGAGGCGGATGCCCTGCATATTCCGTGGTTCCCCGTGCTCAACGCCACATCGGTATTGTCAAAGATTCGTGACGGGTATGATTTTAAGCAGGCCAGTGCCCTTGCGCAGGTGAAAAAGAGCCGCATACCAACGCTGTTTATTCACGGCTCGTCGGATGAGCTTGTGCCGTACAGTATGCTGGGCGAATTGTATGCGGCTGCAGCCTGCGAAAAAGAGGAACTTACCGTAGAAGGC
>OJNI01000542.1_pt1 | contig 25154 bp, 19 predicted proteins | sample 1597441 | NCBI WGS metagenome assembly OJNI01 (sample SAMEA2452131, study PRJEB22498) | human gut metagenome | reverse complement strand
CCTGTCTTCGCCGTAACAAAAGCAACGATCAACACCGCAATGATCGTCCCCATCGGTTCATAAATCTCAGCATATCCAAAGAAAAACATCACAATCATCAACACCGCGATAGCAAGCAAGATCTTGATCATCGGATCTTGAAATGTTTCCTTAAATTCCTGCCAAAACGTCGTAGGTTCTGAATCTGGAATCTCATTGGAACCAAATTTCGCTCTCGATTCCTTAACTTCTTTATCTGTAAGCCCTTTTATATCCATATCGTTCCTCCTAATCAAATTGACTTTCAATTTTCTTTAGTATAACAGAAAATCGAAAAAACGAAACACTTTTGTAACATTTTAGCTATTTTTTTACACAAGGGACATCATCCCAGTGTGGCAAAAAAAATGGGCTGCTTCTATGCAGCCCAATCTAATGAAAAGAGAGGATTAAAATATATATGAAAAACTATGTCTTAAGTATACCAAAATCCCCACTCCATTCAATATTCTAAATCTAAACAATTCTAAAGAAAATATAAACTTCTATAAAGAGAAAATTATCCACAGTCGGATTTAGTGCCCGCTACGTGCGAATCCGAGCGAGAGCGCATCACCAGATAGTTTATATGAAGCGGTCTACCAACTGCCGCCTCCTCCGCCTCCGAAGCCGCCTCCTGAGAATCCTCCATCTCCTCCAGAAAAGAATTCTCCAACTCCTCCAGATTCTGATGGTTCTACAACTGTCAGGTTCTCAGAGACCACATGATCCATATAGTGCCCCATCATATAATAATGGAAATAAGGATCACTGCCGCCATAGACATACCAGTCTGGCGCAGGAAGTTTTAATGCATCAAGTTTCTTTGCATAAAGATCAAACAACCCAAATACCATGGAATAAGGCAGAATATGATAAAACATGTCTGGATGATCTTTCGCCAATACCTTCATTCGGTCTAATTCCGCAGTTTCAATAAAATCACGAAGTCCTGCTAGATATCCCATCCATTCCACACATTGGTGGGTTCTCTTCTTCATAAATGCAGTCAGGATTACTCCGATAAATGATACTGCAACGATCACAAGATACACATGGAAGAAATCAAATAATTCTCCTCTTTTTATCTTCACATAATAGTATAATCCATAGAAAATGAATCCTAGAATAGAAAGTACTGCCGATGCGATCGGAAGTCCCGTTCTTGCTCCCTTTGAGATTGCATACCATTTATCTACACTATGGCATGCAAGAAACATTCCTATAAAATACAATATCCACGCCATCAATGGAAGGATCAGATTTAAGATCCCATCTGGACTAAATATCATCATAACGAATGCAAATAAACAGATTGGAAGCTGCAACAGTACAAAGGATACGATTCTTGCAACTTTCGAAGATTTTGTATAAATATTTTTCTTATAATCATATTTGATATCATCTTTCACTACCTGCACGGTATCTGCAAATTTGTACTGTAAAGAAGAAGCTTTTACTTTTTTTCTGTTCTTAAATAAAGCTTCAAACATTGTTTTCTGATATCTTGGTTCTGAGTCTGGAATATCTTTGAGTTTGATAAATTCCATGTCCTTTTGACCTTTTTCCTTCATCTTCAGGTAGCCCTTATCGGCCCAATAAAGGATCAAAGAAATAACATCCTTATCATCCACAGAACCGTCCAGAACATATCCGACAACTGCACTGTCCATTCCTTCTGGCGGCTGATATTGAATCGATGGGATGATCTTCTCATCACGTCCGAATAAAACAAATAACACTGCTGTGATCACAAGAACTCCTATTGATAGTCTAAAAATCCATCGATCCGCTCCGATCTCATGTTTTGCTGTAAAATATCCATCACCCAGATCACTGTAGCATGTTAATCCATTTTTAAATGGCAGTGTCTTCTTTAATGTTCCTTTAATCTGGTTCTTCTCCTCATCATATTTCAAAGTGATCACATCTTTTGCATACTTTGATTCCCCATAACGTCCATAATAGAAATTTACGCCCTTAAGATCTGTTTTCTTTGGAAAATGAATTGTAAAAGTACTTCCTTCTGGAATCTTATTTCTCCAAAGTGTCGGGAAAATATTGTAGTACAAATAATCGTAGGTATCTCCCTGATATTTAGGGATCAGTTGATACGTAAATCTATAGTTTCCTTTACTTACGGTATAATCCGCAGAACCAAACCTCAATACCTGACTATTACCGTCAGAATCTTCATCTACATCTGTCTTACTGTCATTTGATAACAGTGTAAAATCCGCATAATAAAGTAGTTTTTTCTGATCTCCATTTTTATCGCTTGTTATCACCTTCCCTTTGTATGGGATATAACGATAAATTCCATGCCTCGGATTGACAAACTTGACTTTGATATTCTCTGTTACTGTATAACTTCCATCTTCTCCGACTCTGACATCTACATCAAATTTCTTTGTTTGCATATTAGAATCATAAGTGACTTCATCATTTGCAAACACATTGTTTCCTGTCCCCATAAAAATCATGGCAGCCATCATGACTGCCATTATGGTACAGGTGATCCACTTTCTCATAGTGCTTTCCCCCTGTCCGTTCCTTAGAATTTTACTTGTACATTCTCACGCTCAGATTCATTCGAAACTTCAAATAATGGTTTTCTCTTAAATCCAAAGATTCCTGCGATGATATTGCCTGGGAATAACTCTGTCTTGGTATTATAGCGGTTTACAACTCCATTATAATATCTTCTGGAACCTGCGATCTCTTCTTCTAATCTCTGAAGCTGATCCTGCAATTTATTAAAGTTCTCATTAGCTTTTAATTCTGGATAGCTTTCAGACACTGCAAATAAAGATTTCAGTGCTCCTGACAGTACATTTTCCTGTTTGATCTTATCATCGATATTCGTTGCTGTCATCGCCTGATTTCTTGCGGCTACGACTTTCTCTAATGTCTCTGATTCGTGTTTCGCATAACCTTTGACGGTTTCTACATAGTTTGGAATCAAGTCGTAACGCTTCTTTAATGACACATCGATTGCTGAAAATGCCTCTTCTGTCTTGTTTCTTAATGTTACAAATCCATTGTATGAACTGATCAGCCATATCACGATGATAAGCACGATCACTCCGATTACGATCCCTGGTATCATGAGCTCTACCCCTTTCTTTGTTTGGTCAGTTTTCTTTATCATACGTTATTCGTATCAAAACTTCAACACTAAAATAAGCTGATCAACTCTCCCATATATTTATCATAATAATAGATATTTTCTGACAGAAATTCTTCTTTGCTTAATTGCTGATCAGACTTCTCTAATATGTGCAATAGATCTTCTTCCTGATCTTCTCCGTCATCAAACAGTAATAACATTTCATGAATACTGGTTGGCAGGAGATACAAACTCTTGTTATATTTTCTAGAAATATCATCCAGAAAATCTTCATAACAAATAACAGCTGCTCCATATCTCTGTATTTTGTTTGACACCATAAATACCGGTCTGTCTTCGGTATGTCCTCGGAAATCTTTATATACAGGCTCAAATTTAGCAGGCAGAAGCTGTTTTGTATTCTTCTTTGCACTCTCCCATAAAAACTGATCCGACCATTGTTCTTTGTTTGCCTTTTTATGATCGATTCTTTGTATGGATTGATCATCCAGATCAAGAATATCAAAAACAATTGCCATATCTTCCAAGAGTAAATATGGTCTCTCACTCCACTCCTTATCCTTCTCATTAAAATGCATCAAATGATAGATAATACGCTCGTTTTCTCTCTGCATGACTCCTTCTTTCTCGTTTTTTCTCATTTTCCTATCTATCATAACATTCAATGTTGCTGTCAGCAATATTTATAGTCGTCACTGTCACTGTTGGATAGTGGTTTTTCATAACTCCTGGTAATACTATTTTTTATGGAGGTATTTTATGAAAATCGATTTAAAAGAATTAGGAAAACGCATCAAACTTACCCGAAAAGGGCAAGATCTGACACAGGAAATGCTTGCTGAAAAAGCTGGTGTCAGTCAGCATTATATCTATGAAATCGAAGCTGGACGCAAAGCCATGTCTATTCATAGTTTTGCTTCTCTTACTACTGCATTGGATGTATCTGCTGATTATCTTTTATTTGGTGATGGGCAAAGAATATTTGATGTTGATACCCCGGCTCATCACAATAATCAATTGATGGAAATTGCAGCTGAACTTAATCCATCACAGAGAGATCATGTGCTTGAGATTCTGGAAGTGATGGTTCCTTATATTAAAAATTGATTGATTGCAAAATACGATAGATTTTTCTAACGTAAAATAGTGCCAAGATTTTTATTGATCTTGACACTATTTTTATTTGATCTGATATTTATTTTTTGATCTTTACTTTTTTTACACTGCTCCATCCAGAGTAATATGTCTTTCCTGAAACTTTCTTGTATGTACGGATACGTACATAATATGTCTTTTTCTTTTTCAGCTTCTTAATTGTGTAACTTGTCGTTTTGTTCTTGCTGATCGTCTTTGTTTTGTTTCCTTTGGCAAATTTCTTGCTTGTGGAATACTGGATCTGGTATCCGTTTCCAGCTGTGTTCTTTTTCCATTTTACAACTAGTTTTTTGCCTTTGGCATTTTTTGCACTTTTTAGAGTTGTTTTCTTGACTGTTACTTTGGCTGGTTTTGTTGGTTTATTTACTGGTGTTGGAGATGGTGTGTTACCTTCTACTTTATATGACTTTTTAAAATCACGGAAGAAATTTCCATTTCGATAAATTGTTCCTGTGATCGTTAATGTTCCAGCTTTCTTTGGTTTGATAATGCGATTTGGGAATCCTCCACCTGCTCCGATTGAAAGACTCAGTTCATCATTACTAAGATTTTCCTCTGTATCTGTTGCTATCAAATGCTTTCCATTTAACTCAAAGTCCATGGTATAGAAAGTCTGTCTCTTTGAATCGTTTCCATTTCCATAATCCCATGCAAAACTGGCACCATCCAGTGAAAACCAATAAGTTTCTCCTACTTTCAGAGTATCTCCTGATGCTGTTTCTGAATGATCACCAACAAATTTTCTGTAACTAAATGATAATTTACAATCTGCGACTTTGATTTCTTCCTCTTTTACGCCAATCCACTCTCCATCACCAGTAAATGCCTGAACAACAATCGTTGGATTTCCTTCTTTTGATGGAGCTGTGATTTTACAAGTTTTTCCTAGCTGATTGTCAATCTTACATTCTGCTGATGTCCACTGATATGAAACTGGTCCATTATAACCTTCAATATTTGCTGTTACCTGTCTACTTTCTCCTGGTAATAAATAAATTCCATAATAATTTTCTTCATCAATAGAAATAGAATATACGGTGGATGGAATTGATCCACTATAAATTACATTACCGCTCTCTGCAGATCTGATGTTATATTTAATATTAGTTGTTCCCTTTTTATCTTTTGCTATAATTCTATGATAATCTATATCTACAATGCTTGTATCTTCACTTTCCAAATTCAGATTGAAACTATTATCTTCAAGAGTTCTATCTTCAAACTGAATTGGTGTTTTGCTTTTTTCTTCATCTATGATCTGAATATTGTAAGAAAAACCTGCTTTTTCTTCATCTGGTATAAATGCTTTTCCACTTTCAGTTGTATAAGACACTACATAATCGCCATTCTCATTGAATTTATAGATATCCACATTTAATTGACTACCATCTTTTAATTTTCGATATGCTGTCATCTGTCCGTTTTCTGCAATATCTAAGGCTACATAATATGGTGTCTCTGGATCTCCTGGTGCTGGATCTGGATCTGTCCATACACCATACATTGTTTTTGAACCGTCAGTATGTTCTTTCTCACCGATATAGGTACATTCCTGTGTTCCTCCACCTGCCTGCATGGTTTTAAGTGTTACATTTGAATCACCACTATTATATTCAAAGTAATCATTCTTACCAATTGTAGCTAATTTTTCTGCATTAAAGTCATCACATCCTGCAAAATAATTCTTTACACTGTCGCAAAAAACATTCACAGGTACTGTATCCCCATCTTCATTCCAGATATACTCTATTGCTGTATAGATTGCCGCTGTTTTATCACTTATCTTATTATCAGCTTTAGTTTGATCAAAGTATTTTTCTCCATCTGATAATAACTTTGTAGCTAATGCCCATCTTTGCAGCTGTTTCTTATTTTTTATCTCTGCTTGTGCAGAAACCTTCTTTTCAGAAACCGCAGTTGTTGTAAATACTGTTGATACTGCTAATACCAACGAAAGCATCACAGCCCCTATTCTTTTTAAATTTTTACTTTTCTTCATACGTTTCTCCCTTCTTACAATTGATAGCTTTAGTATAACATAGAAAAAAAACCCAGAAAGCCTAAACTTTCTGAGTCTTTGAAAATTATCATATTCAATCGTAGAAGTAAGAATTACTCGATGATTGTAGAAATTCTTCCCAATCCAACCGTACATTCATCATTACGAATGATAAAAGGTTCTTCTTCTGTTATCTTAATTGGTTGAATTAATTCAATTGTTATATCCAGTGTTTCCCCTGGCATAGCCATATCTATTTCTATTGGCAATTGAATCTCTCCTGTTACATCTGTCGTTTTGAAATAAAACTGCAGACGGTCACCATCAAAGTATCCTGTGTCTCGTCCACCTTCATTGATATCTAACATGTATACTTCTGCTGTAAACTTTGTATGTATAGAGGAAGCTTGATCCATTTCAGGCTGTGAATCTGGAATGTATTTATCCACCGCATCCATCAATTCCATGATCTTATCTCCCCATTCTCCATCTGGATCTTCAAGGGCTTTTAAAGCAGATCCATAGATAAACGGAATATCATATCCAACAAATCCGCACTGATATAGCTGGTCACGAATCCCCATTTCTACCAATTCCAGCATTTCCATATCATCTACCATATCACATTTATTCATAAATACTACGATATGTTGCATTCCCATATGATGAGCAATCATGATCTGTTCTGCTGTTTGTGACATGATTCCATCTATTGCAGATACTACTAGGATAGCTCCATATTCAATGCTAGATGTCAAGCTTATATTTCTCTCTTCTTTTGTTGTAAGAGTTTTTTTGATTGCATCTGTTAAAGTCGTTTTTCCATGACCTCGATATCCAATTATTCCTATCGTGCAATGAGTTTTCTTTCCTTCAAATGTTTCTTTCCCCATATTTATATCTCCCATTATCAGTTGTTTTTATTCTTCATAAATCATGACTTTACAGTCTTTCTTATAACAAGCAACACCATATTTAATGAAATTTCGCATTCCATCTTGCTTCAATTTAGCAATATAGTCTTTATCTTCAATCTGTTTTAAAGCCTGCTTGCACGCTGCATCCATATTTCCATCTTCGGCATACTTTAATTCAATGACGATTCCCGTTCGATTCTCCGGAGCCTCTATCAGAATATCACTGTATCCGATTCCTGATTCTGCATTTGACTTTATCAGCCAGCTTGACTTATATCCAAGAAGACCGAGTAAAATTCCGTGATAAAAATTTTCTTTCTTCTCTTTTGCGATTGCTGTATCTCTTATACTGATCGTATTCCATAGATAATCTCCAAAAAGCTGTTCAATTTTTTCTGGTTTTTTCTCTATAAACGCATTACAAAATATTTCTAGTGTTTTTCCATCATTTTTTGAAACATCACTAAACCATTCTTTGATCTTTTTTGTAAATAGATTTCTTATCTCTGTATTTGGTATCGACAAAAGATATTTACCATTTTGAGTTCGTCCCTGTTGTGTTAGATATCCTGTTGTAAAAAGCACACTCCACAAATTTTCTATACTCTTATCCAACTCATTATAGGTAAGCTCCTCTGCAATTTCCTTTTCAATACACTCTCCATTGATCAAACGCTCAATCTCATTCTTTGTCTGAATATCTGCCTTATCTATAAATCTGCGAACAATTTCATTTCCGCTAGAATTAGACCAAAAATCTTCTGGTAATGCATCGGGATCTGCACATAGACTTTTACAATAACGAATCACATCCCATGGGCAATAGATATCTGTATTTCCGAAACGATAACCATCATACCACTCCCTAATCTGAAGGTAATGATCTGATAAATTATAATCGCTAAGAATCTTTTTCACTTCTGTATCGGTAAATCCAAAACATTCATCATACTGAACATTGAGAATAGATAAAACTTCAAAATTATTAAGTCCGGTGAAAATGCTTTCTTTCGAAATTCTAAGACATCCTGTCAAAACTGCAAATTGTAGAAAATCATTTGTTTTTAGTACTTGCCCCAAAAGACCTCTCATGAGTTCAACCATTTCATCATAATAGCCTTTCTGAAAAGCTTTATCTAGCGGAACATCATATTCATCAATAAGAATAATCGTCTTCTTCCCATAATGTTTGCACAAAAGTTCTGATAATAGTCTGATACTATCTGTTATATCATCAGCTTTTCCATCTAAAAGGCTCTGAAATTGCTTAATCTCTTCTTCTATTAATTTATCACTATTTTTTAGATAATGGTGTCTTCGTGCTTCATTTTTAATAATCGTTGTAATCCGAATAATCGCTTCTTCAAAAGTTAATCCATCGATTCCTTTCAATGACAGAAAGATTACTGGATACTTACCCATATATTCATCACATAATTCTTTATTTTTAGAAATATATAGGCCTTCAAAAAGTGATTTATCCATACCAATTTCAAAAAAAGTACGTAACATACTCATATTGAGTGTCTTTCCAAAACGACGTGGTCGTGTAAACAGATTTACTTTTCCCCAATTTTGTAAGAGCTGTTCAATTAATTTTGTCTTATCTATATAATAAAATCCTAGCTTACGAATATCTTCAAAATTCTCAATTCCAACTGGCAGCTTTAATGTTTGATTCATTCGGATCCTCCTATTAATTTTGCCTTACGACCAATGTGTCTCTTTTATTATAGCTTGTTTTATATTTGCTCACAACAAAAAAGACCCAGAAAGCCTAAACTTTCTGAGTCTCATAAATATTATCCTAAATTCAATCGTAGAAGTAAGAATTACTCGATGATTGTAGCAACTCTTCCTGATCCTACTGTACGTCCACCTTCACGGATAGCGAAAGATAATCCCTGAGCCATAGCGATTGGGTGAATTAATTCGATAGTCATTTCTACGTTGTCACCAGGCATGCACATTTCTGTTCCTTCTGGTAATTCGATAACACCTGTAACGTCTGTTGTTCTGAAGTAGAACTGTGGACGATAGTTGTTGAAGAATGGAGTATGACGTCCACCTTCATCCTTTGTTAAAACGTAAACCTGAGCTGTGAACTTGTGATGGCAAGTTACAGTACCTGGCTTAGCAAGAACCTGTCCACGAACGATCTGGTCACGGTTTACACCACGAAGTAATGCACCGATGTTATCACCAGCCATAGCCTCGTCTAACTGCTTACGGAACATCTCGATACCAGTTACAACTGTCTTAAGAACATCTTCCTTAACACCAAGGATTTCAAGTTCGTCGTTCAGATGTAATGTACCACGCTCTACTCTACCAGTTGCAACAGTACCACGACCTGTGATTGTGAATACGTCCTCTACTGGCATAAGGAATGGCTTATCTGTATCACGCTCTGGATCTGGGATATAAGAATCTACAGCATCCATGAGTTCCATGATCTTGTCTCCCCACTCTGAGTTAGGATCTTCAAGAGCTTTAAGAGCTGATCCCTGGATGATTGGAGTATCATCTCCTGGGAATTCATACTCGTCAAGGAGTTCACGGATTTCCATTTCTACTAATTCAAGAAGTTCGTCATCGTCAACCATATCACATTTGTTCATGAATACAACGATGTAAGGAACACCTACCTGACGAGAAAGCAGGATGTGCTCTCTTGTCTGAGCCATAACACCATCAGTAGCAGCTACAACAAGGATAGCTCCATCCATCTGAGCAGCTCCTGTGATCATGTTCTTTACATAGTCAGCATGTCCTGGGCAGTCAACGTGTGCATAGTGACGTTTCTCTGTCTGGTACTCAACGTGAGCTGTAGAAATTGTGATACCACGTTCTCTCTCTTCTGGAGCTTTATCGATATCTTCAAAGTTCTCTGCTGTGTTTCCTGGTACTCTTGCTGCAAGTGTCTTTGTGATAGCAGCTGTAAGAGTTGTTTTACCGTGGTCAACGTGACCGATAGTACCGATATTACAATGCGGTTTTGTTCTTTCAAATTTAGCTTTAGCCATTTTGAATATCCTCCTTAATTTAGTGCCATATGGCATATTAACAAATTGTTCGTTTGCTCGGCTACATTTGATTATATTTCAAATGTAGCACTTTTTCAAGCATTTTATAAATAATTAGTCATTTTTGCTGGATAAAATCTTTTCCTGTACTGACTTCGGTACTGGCTCGTATTTCTCGAAGAACATTGAGTAGTTACCACGTCCCTGTGTTCTGGAACGTAAGTCTGTAGAGTATCCAAACATTTCTGACAATGGAACGAATCCACGAACGATCTTTCCGCCGCCGAGGTCATCCATACCTTCGATACGTCCACGACGTGAGTTAATGTCTCCAATAACGTCACCCATGTACTCTTCCGGCATAGTAACTTCTACTCTCATGATAGGCTCAAGAAGAACTGGAGATGCCTTCTTCATAGCGTCCTTAAATGCAAGAGAACCTGCAATATGGAAAGCCATTTCACTTGAATCGACTTCATGGTAAGATCCGTCATATACGTTAGCCTTAAGACCTACAACTGGGAATCCTCCAAGGATACCAGACTGCATAGCCTCTTCGATACCTTCACCTACAGCTGGGATGTATTCCTTCGGAATAGCTCCACCAACTACAGTAGATTCGAATTTGAATGTTTCCTCACCGTTAACATCCATTGGCTCAAATTTAACTTTACAGTGTCCGTACTGTCCACGTCCACCTGACTGTTTAGCATACTTGCTGTCAACATCAACTGCTTTTGTGAAGGACTCTTTGTATGCAACCTGCGGAGCACCTACGTTAGCTTCTACCTTGAATTCACGAAGAAGTCTGTCTACGATGATTTCAAGATGGAGCTCTCCCATTCCGGCGATGATTGTCTGTCCAGTTTCCTGATCAGTATGAGCACGGAATGTAGGGTCTTCTTCAGCCAGTTTTGCAAGAGATTCACCAAGTTTACCCTGGGAAGCTTTTGTCTTAGGCTCGATAGCAAGCTCGATAACTGGTTCTGGGAATTCCATTGATTCCAGAATTACAGGATGCTGCTCGTCACAGATTGTGTCACCTGTTGAAGTGAACTTGAATCCGATTGCTGCTGCGATATCTCCTGAATATACTTTATCAAGCTCCTCACGCTTGTTGGCATGCATCTGAAGGATACGTCCAACACGCTCTTTTTTATTCTTTGTAGCATTCAGTACATAAGAACCTGAGTTCATTGTACCAGAGTAAACTCTGAAGTATGCCAGCTTACCAACGAATGGGTCTGTCATAATCTTGAATGCAAGTGCTGAGAATGGCTCTTCGTCTGAAGAATGTCTTACAACATCGTTTCCATCCTCATCCACACCTTCGATTGGTGGGATATCTGTTGGTGCAGGCATGTACTCAACGATTGCATCAAGGAGCTTCTGTACACCTTTGTTTCTGTAAGCTGATCCACAGCAAACAGGAACTGCTGTACACTCGCAAGTTGCTTTTCTGAGTGCTTTCTTCATATCATCGATAGATGGTTCTTCACCTTCGAGATACTGCATCATCAGATCATCATCAAGATCGCAGATCTTTTCTACCATTTCTGTATGGTAAAGTTCTGCGTCGTCTGCCATATCTTCCGGGATATCTGTAACTGTGATGTCATCTCCCTTATCATCGTTGTAGATGTAAGCTTTCATTTCCATCAGGTCAATGATTCCCTTGAAGTCGTCTTCTTTACCGATTGGTAACTGAAGACAAATAGCGTTCTTTCCAAGTCTGGTCTTAATCTGGTCTACTGCATTGTAGAAATCAGCACCCAGGATATCCATCTTATTGATGAATGCCATTCTTGGTACATTGTATGTGTCAGCCTGACGCCATACGTTTTCTGACTGAGGCTCAACACCACCCTTAGCACAGAAGACGCCGACAGCGCCGTCAAGTACACGGAGTGAACGCTCAACCTCTACGGTAAAGTCAACGTGTCCCGGAGTATCAATGATGTTGATACGGTGCTCAAGAGCTCCCTTTTTCGGTTTTGTGAACTCTTCAAGTGTCCAGTGGCATGTTGTAGCCGCAGAAGTAATTGTGATACCTCTTTCCTGCTCCTGTTCCATCCAGTCCATGGTAGCAGTACCTTCGTGAGTATCTCCAATCTTATAGTTAACACCGGTATAGTACAGGATACGCTCGGTAAGAGTTGTCTTACCAGCATCGATATGCGCCATAATACCGATATTTCTTGTTCTCTCTAATGGATATTCTCTTCCAGCCAAGATTTTTTCCTCCTATAATTAGAAACGATAATGAGCAAATGCTTTGTTTGCTTCTGCCATCTTGTGCATGTCTTCTTTCTTCTTTACAGATGCGCCTGTGTTATTTGCTGCATCCAGGATTTCGTTAGCCAGTCTTTCTTCCATTGTCTTCTCTCCTCTAGCACGAGAGTATACTGTCAGCCAACGAAGTGCAAGAGTCTGTCTTCTTTCAGGTCTAACCTCGATTGGTACCTGGTAGTTAGCTCCTCCGATACGTCTAGCCTTTACCTCAAGTACTGGCATGATGTTATTCATAGCCTCTTCAAATACTTCGATAGCTGGCTTTTCGGCTTTTGCTTCAACTCTTTCAAACGCTCCGTATACGATCTTCTGTGCAACACCCTTCTTACCATCAAGCATAATGTTGTTGACAAGCTTGGTTACCACTTTATTGTTGTATACTGGATCCGCTAATACGTCTCTTTTCTGAGTATGTCCTTTACGTGGCACGGTCCTTCCCTCCTTAAACATCTTAATTTAATTCATCGGTACTCACATGTGTCTTTCTAATGATACTGTGTAGTGCATAGGGCATACAATATATATACCTTGCAACTTACATAATCATAGTTCTGTTTGTGATTACATTTTTAATTGGTTCGAAATCTTATCTACGCTTTACGCAACAGATTTATTTCTTATCTTTTGGTCTCTTAGCGCCGTATTTAGAACGAGCCTGTCTTCTCTTAGCAACACCTGCTGTATCAAGTGTTCCTCTTACGATATGGTATCTTGTACCTGGAAGGTCTTTTACTCTTCCTCCACGGATCAAAACAACGCTATGCTCCTGAAGGTTGTGTCCTTCTCCTGGGATGTAGCTTGTTACTTCGATTCCGTTTGAAAGACGTACTCTGGCGATCTTTCTAAGAGCTGAGTTCGGTTTCTTCGGTGTAGCTGTCTTAACTGCTGTACACACACCTCTCTTCTGTGGTGCAGATGTGTCTGTAGCTCTTTTCTTCAAAGAATTGTATCCTTTCTGGAGAGCCGGTGCAGTAGATTTCTTTACAGCTGTCTGACGACCTTTTCTTACTAACTGGTTAAATGTTGGCATCTCTTTCACCTCCTATGAAGTAATAATTGGTTACGATTTTAAACAAGTTCTGTTTAAAATGCGCAGAAAAACAGTGCATCGTTTTTCGCACGCTTGTTTATTGTAGTATATTGCAAAAAAAAAGTCAAGGTATTCTGAAAAATATTTTCCAAATCATACCTTGACTTTTTCTTCATTTTTATTCTGTACTTACGGATCCTTCGATTATTTCTCCGTCTTTTACTTTTTTGATCAATCCAATGATCTCAGCCACTGAATTTTCATCCGGATACGTTACATAAAGCTCTTCATCTCCTGAAGAATAGCAGATATCTGTTCCCCCGGTTCCATCCGCTGCCACGGAATAAATATTCCATTTTGCATTGGTTCTGAGCTGAGTCTTGATCAGCGACTGGATCTGGCTGGAAGTAAAGTTCGTATCCACACCATCGCTGACGCTTTCAATAATATCGCTTGCCCCACGGAGCATTGCCGGTGACATCATCTTTTTAATGATTGCAGTGATAACTGCCTGCTGATGGACTCCTCTTCCGTTGTCCCCGTCTGGCAGTGCCTGACGTTCACGGCAAAAAGCAAGTGCACTAATACCATCAAAATGATTCATTCCTTCATTTACATGAATCTCTGCACCCGACTCCCATCCTGTATCAAATTCGAGATCTGATTCAACATCCAGTCCGCCAAGTGCATCAACCACACTGGTCATAGATGTAAAATTAACTCTTCCGAAAAATTCGATATCTGTATCATAAAGTTCTTCCAGCGTCTGCATAGACACATCCACACCATAGATTCCTGCATGTGTCAGTTTGTCGTCCTGTCCTCCGGATACTCCCGGGATTGGTACATAATAATCTCTAGGGGTCGTAATCAGTAATACCTGATGGCTCGTCGGATTGACAACCGCTACGATATTGACATCGCTTCGTCCCTGTTCTGTGATATCACCATTTGTATCAATACCACTCAAATAAACCGCAAATGGCTTTGTAACGCTTTCATCAGATGTATCGCTTTCAATTTCAACAACAATATTGTGCTTATAAATAACCTTTGTATCCTTTGTAAAGGTTGAATACTGTTCCTTGATAATATTACTGTAAGCTGAGTTGTAGATAATCGCATCTACTTCTCCGTCATATAATGCCTGTGCTTCTTCTCCCAGATTACTGTATTCCTGAAGAGTAATGTTCTGTCCCAGTTCCTTTTCAATCTGTTTGACTGCCGACTTCGTCTGGTCTCCACCAGTCGCATACTGAACACCAAATGTATATCCGGCTGCTGCTGATAAAGTATCTGCATTATCATCCGCCTTTACCGCAACTACCATGGAACTTGTTTTCTTATTGCTTCCGGTAATCTTCTGGAATGCATTATTTACTTTTCCTATATAGAAAGAACCCACTCCCAGAATGATGCAGATCAGTATACAGAATATCTTTCCGCCAATTCCTTTTCCTTTTGCCGCTATCTGTGTCAGCAAGGTAATTCCAAGCAGGATCAGCAGTACTCCGATCAGTACCAGGAAATAAGTAGAAGTAAGTACATTGAACAGCATCACATTCACTGCAAGTACTACAGACAGGATAAACTGGATAATTGCAAGTATAATTCCAATCGTTCTGCTTACCCGATTTTTCTTTCTTCCTCTGCGCCGTTTATTTTTACGATTCTTATTATTCTCCGGGTCAGACATCTTTCTTATATTCTGATAGTCTTCTTCCGGTCTTCTTTTCTTCTTATCATTCAAAGATGATTTCTTTTTCGGTCGTTCTCGGTAGTAATCTTCCTCATCATCATAATATCGGGCAGATCTTCGGTCTTCTTCATAAGCATACCGGTTCTTCCCCTTAGCCCGTCTGCTTACTTCTCTGCTGTTATTGATACTTCGCATATTTCTATTAGAAGTTCCATCAGACGATCTTCTCCTTGCTGATTTTCTCTGTTCCATATACACTCACTTTCATTTGTTACATAACTATTACACGATATGACACTTTAATTACAATTACATCTCTATATAATATCGTTTTTACCTTATATTGTCAATATTTTCGTGTCAATCCGTATTTTGTGATTTTGCACAATGTTACTGTTCACAGTACCTGTGGTCAGCAACGCATCTTGCCTTTTTTCATAGAAAGTCCTATCGGAATTTCTCATAAAGCAAAAGAAAACGAAGAACTCTTCATAAGCCCTTCGCCTTCTTTATTATATTACTACTTTTTATTTATCTTCTACAAGATGGCATGCCACCTTATGTCCAGGAGCAATCTCTTTCATCTGAGGCATTTCCTTAAAGCAACGTTCTGTCGCATGCTGACATCTCTCAGCGAAACGACAGCAGTTCTTCGGATTGATCGGGCTCGGAATTTCACCCTTGATCGGAATACGCTGATTTGCTTTTGCTTTATGCGGATCTGCTTCCGGAATTGCGGAAAGCAGTGCCTGTGTATATGGATGCATCGGATGATCATAAAGTTCATCTGTCTCAGCAGTCTCGACCATTGTTCCGAGGTACATAACAACTACCCGGTCAGAAATATATTTTACGACACTAAGGTCATGCGCGATAAACAGGTAAGTCAGTCCTCTTTCTTCCTGCAGTTCTTTCAGCATATTGATAACCTGTGCCTGGATAGACACATCAAGAGCTGAAATCGGCTCATCACAGATGATGAATTCCGGATTAACAGAAAGAGCACGTGCGATACCGATACGCTGTCTCTGTCCACCTGAGAATTCGTGTGGGAAACGTGACATATGATCTTTATTAAGACCAACTGTAGCAAGCAGCTTCTCTACTTTTGCATCTGCATCCTTTGTTGACATTCCATGTTGTTTCAGACCTTCTCCAACGATATCCTTAACAGTCATACGTGGGTTCAGTGATGAATACGGGTTCTGGAAAATCATCTGTACCTTCTTACAGAATTCTTTCTGCTCTGCATGATTGTATTTGAAAATATCTTTTCCATCATAATATACATTTCCCGAAGTCGGATTGTATAACTTGATCATGGTACGTCCTGTTGTAGATTTACCACAGCCGGACTCACCTACCAGACTGACTGTCTCACCTTTATAAATATCAAATGTAAGATCATCAACCGCTTTTAAGGTTTCTTTACGGCTGATTTCAAAATATTTACATAAGTTTTTCACCTGTACGAGAGGCTGTTTTTTTTCTGTATTTTCCATTTTACACCTCTCCTTTCTCAGTTACTTTTCTTCTCATGTCTGTATCCGGTGCATATTCATGCTGCAGCCAGCAACAGGTTTCATGTTCTTTTGAAAGCTCATAAGTCTGTGGCGGCATATCTTTACAGATTTCCATGCAGTATTCACATCTTGCCGCGAACGGACATCCTTTCGGAGGTGCAAACAGATCCGGAGGTGTTCCTTCGATTGGCTGCAATTTGTGGCCTTTTGCTGTATCCAGTTTGGCAATTGAATGCATAAGTCCTTTTGTGTAAGGATGTGCTGTATCATAGAAAATCTCATCTACAGATCCACGTTCTACGATCTTTCCCCCATACATAACCAGTACACGGTCGCAAAGCTTTGCGATAACACCAAGGTCATGTGTGATCAGGATAATAGATGTCCCAAGTGTTTTCTGAAGATTTTTCAGTACATCAAGAATCTGCGCTTCAATTGTAACATCCAAAGAAGTAGTCGGCTCATCGGCAATAACGATGCTCGGGCTTCCTACCAGAGCGATCGCGATCATAACACGCTGTTTCATACCACCTGAAAGTTCATGTGGATACTGTTTGTAACGGCGTTCTCCATCAGAGATACCTACCATTTTAAGGATTTCAAGTGCTTTTGCTTTTTTCTCAGCTGCACTCATACCTTTTCTTCCGACGAATACTTCTTCAATCTGTTTTCCGATACGCATTGTCGGGTTCAATGAGGTCATAGGATCCTGAAAAATATAACTGATCTCTTTTCCACGGAACTGACGAAGTTCTTTTTTGTTCATTTTCAGAACATCTTTTCCTTTATAAAGAATCTCTCCGCCTTCAAAGAATCCAGGCGGTTCCGGATTCAGTCTCATCAGGCACTGAGAGGTAACACTCTTTCCACATCCGGATTCTCCAACTATACCAAGAATTTCTCCCGGACGGACTTCAAAACTGACATCACGAACAGCTTTTACAACTCCACCGTATGTACGGAAAGAGAATTGCAGATTTTTTACTTCCAATAAATTTTCCATCTTCTATACTCCTTCCTACTCGGTTCCTCTAAGTTTCGGGTCAAATGCATCACGAAGTCCATCACCAAGAAGATTCAGCGCAAGCATTGTTGTACAAATCAGGAATGCCGGTACAAATACCTGGTACGGATGAATTCTCAGCTGTGCGATTCCGTCTTTTGCAAGTACACCCCAGCTGCAGTTCGGTGGTTTGATACCCAGACCGATATAGCTCAGGAATGCCTCCTGGAAAATAGCTCCCGGAATAGCCATTGTCAGGTTTGTAATGATAAGTCCCATGATATTCGGTAAAATATGTTTTACAATGATTACGATATCCGGCACACCAAGGATCTTGGCTGCAGATACGAAATCAGATTCTCTCAGTTTTAATACTTCACCACGAACGAAACGACATCCACCGATCCATCCGACGCAACACATAGCAAGAATCAAACAGTGTACACCGTTACCAACAACTACCATAAGAAGAATGGTAACGATCAGACTTGGGATTCCGTATAATACGTCAACGACACGCTGGATAACCATATCGATCTTGCCACCGTAGAATCCTGAGATACCACCCATGATAGATCCAACGATTGCATTGATGATGCTGGCTGCAAAACCAATTGTCAGAGATACTCTCGCACCAGACCATGCACGAACCCAGAGATCACGTCCAAGAGAGTCTGTTCCAAACCAATGTGCTTTTGAAAAACTCTGGTTCATCTCTGCCACACTCTGTGTTGCAATGTCATATTTGCTGAACATTGGAACAAAGATCGCCATAAGTACATAAAGTCCAATCAGGCACAATGAGAAGAATGCAATCTTATTCTTGCGGATTCGTCTCCATGCATCCTGCCAGTAACCAATATTCGGACGGGAAATAGACTCCATTGTCTTTGTATTTTTTCCTACAACTTTAAACTGTTCTTTTGTAATTTCTGCCATTTCTCGTCACCTACCTTTTTTTACCACTCAGACGGATTCTCGGATCTACAATACCGTATAAGATATCTACAATCAGGATTGACACGATCAGGAATGCTCCGTAGAAGATCGTCATACCAAGAACCAGTGTATAATCTGCCATGTTAATACTGTCTACATAATGTTTTCCCATTCCAGGGATTGCGAAAAGGGCTTCGATTACGAATGTTCCTGTTAATACAGATGCAACTGTCGGTCCCATAATGGTAATGATCGGTGTGATCGCATTACGGATCTGATGTTTAACTGTAATTCGGAAATCCGATAAACCTTTCGCACGTGCTGTCTTTGTATAATCTGAAGATACAACTTCCAGCATACTGGAACGCATCAGACGGGAAATGGATGCCAGTGTATAGAATCCAACCGCGATTGACGGTAAAATTGTGTGCTTAAAGCTTGTGTACTGCGCAACCGGAAGAATCTGCCATTTGATTCCGAAGAAATACTGAAGTACAGATCCCATGATGAAGTCAGGAATCGATGTACCAATGATCGCAATCAAAATACAGACGAAGTCCAGTTTCTTTCCTCGATTCAGTGCTGCTACAATTCCAAGGATCAGTCCGAAGAACAGTGCAAAGCACAGTGAACGGATTCCCAGGTCTGCTGAGTATGGGAATGAGTCAGCAATAATACGGTTAACTGTCTGACTTTCATACTTCATAGAATACCCCAGATCACCATGAAGCACATTCTTCATATAAGTTATATACTGCTCTGCAAGCGGTTTATCCAAACCATAGTAAGCTTCCAGATTCGCTTTGATCTCCGGTGTCATCTTGTCACTTGAGAACGGATCTCCCGGCATCAGACGAACCAGGACGAATACAACACTTGTAAGTACCAAAAGTGTTACGATGGCTAATGCAACTCGTTTAGCTATATATTTTGCCATTCTTTTGTCTCCCTTCATTTTTCTTTATTTGATAGCTTTGATTATTTCACATACTTCCTATTGGCTGATACATACCAAATCTACCCCTCGAAATAATCAAAACCCTCAAATAAGCAGCCGGTGCGGACCAGTAAGTCCGCGCCGACCGCAAGGTATGTTACCATCCAACTGTATTATTCGCTGATGTCTGCATATACCAGATCGAAATCATATCCGACAAAGTATACATTGAAGTTAGAAATCTTCGGATTGATCAGATACTGGTCTCTACGTAACTGAAGCGGTACAAGAGCGGAATCTTCTTCAAGGAAGATCTTTTCTGCCTGGAAGAGCATATCCTGTCTTGTCTTAGCATCTGTCTCTGTCTGAGAATCTTTAAGAAGCTTGTCGTATTCAGCGTTCGCATATCCAGAGTGGTTATACTGGCCATCGCTGATCCACAGTTCCAGATAAGAGTATGCGTCAGAGTAGTCCGGAACCCATCCTGTTACTACCATATCGTAATCTTTTTCAGTTTCCATCTGAAGTCTCTGTTTGTAAGTTACCTGGTTGATTTCTACTTTAATACCAAGGTTCTTCTGATACTGTTCCTGAAGAACTTCAGCCTGCTTCTTAGCACCATCTGTATCAGTTGTAAGAAGAGTAATCTTGATATCTGCCGGATTAGAAACGCCCATTTCTTTCATTGCTGCATCCAGATATTCTTTTGCTTTATCATTATCATTTTCTGCCGGGAATGGTGTATATGGATAAGCTTCTCCGTATGTCTGGTCATCTGCCGCCTGCACGTTTGGAAGTACAAGTCTCTGTGCAACGTCATATACGTCATTGTTAACCAGCTTGTTGTATTCTGTTCTGTTGATTGCATAGTTCAAAGCAAATCTCAAGTTCTTGTTAGCAAGCGGTCTGTCTTCTGACATGTTGAGCATGATGTAATCATCTGCACCTGTATAGTAGAATTCAGTATTTTCTGTATACTGATCTGTCATTTCAGTAGGTACAACTGTGATATCAACTTCGCCCTGTTCCCACATAGCAACCGCTGTCTTAGCATCTGCAACTGTCTTTACGCAGATTTCATCAAGCTTGATGCTGTCTGCATCCCAGTAATTTTCATTCTTAGAAAGGATCATTTCATCGCCGTGTTTCCACTCTGTCATCTTGAACGGTCCGTTATAAACAGATTTTTCCGGATCAGCTGCATATTCTTTTCCGTATTTTTCTACATAATCTTTTCTTGTAGGACCGAATGTTGCCATAGCAGCCATACTAAGGAAGTATGTAGCCGGATGTGCAAGTTCGATAACAACTGTCTTGTCATCTGGTGCAGATACGCCAAGTTCATCGACAGGCACAGAACCGCTATTTACTTCTGCACCGTTTTTGAGGATATATCCGATGAATGCGTAATCGCTTGCCATTTCTGGATCCATAAGTCTCTGGATACCATAAACATAATCGCCTGCTTTTACATCTTCTCCGTCAGACCATTTCAGTCCATCACGAAGGTGGAATGTGTAAGTAAGTCCGTCATCTGAAATATCCCAGCTTTCAGCTGCATCTGGTTTGATTTCGCCTTCCACGTTACGTGTCAGCATCGCATAGGTGCAGATTTCTGCTGTTGCACATGAGATAGAGTTACTGTTCTGTGGATCCATAGAAGGAAGGTCTTCACGAAGTGTGTAAGTAATTCTCTTCTTTCCTGATGAAGCACTGCTGTCATCTTTCTTGGAATCTTTGGATCCCGGTGTACCACAGCCAGCAAACATTGTTACTGTCATTGCTGTAGCAAGTAAAGCTGCTAATAATTTCTTTTTCATAAATGTTGTCCTCCTTTTTCATTTATAATTCTATTAGCTCATGTGTAGCACTGATCAGGTTTTCATATCCGTCTTTTGTGATGATGCCCTGATCCTCAAGTCTGACACCACCCCAACCCGGAATATAAAGTCCTGGTTCTACTGTCATTATGCTGTTCTCCTGTAAGATATTCTCACAGTTCAGTCCGATATTCGGAAGTTCATGGACGAACAGCCCAACTCCATGACCGATTCCTGTATAATTATACGGAAAGTATTCTGTATCTTTGATTGCTTCAAGTGAAGCTTCATAGCAGGACGTTCCTGTCACACCGGCTCTTACAGATGCTTCTGTATCTTCTGTCATACGACGGCAGAGATCATACACTTCTCTCTGTTTGGCGTCTGCCTTGCCGACAACTACTGTTCTTGTCATATCTGAAAGATAGCCTTTGTACTGGCATCCATAATCCATCAATACGAAATCTCCGTATTCGATTGGCTTACTGTCCGGAATCCCGTGAAGCAGAGAGCTCTTTGCTCCTGAAATAACGATTCCACCGTACGGTTTGGTATCTGCACCTTCCATTACCATGTAATGTGCAAGTCTGGATGCGATTTCTTTTTCTGTCACACCCGGACGGATGTCTTTTATAATTTTTTCAAATGCTCTGGATGCGATATCGCAGGCAACGGTAAGGTTCTTGATCTCTTCCGGCGTCTTGATCGCGCGGAAGCCTTCGATTACGTTCAGCGTCGGAACCATCTCAGCACTGAGTTCAGCCTGCATAGAGTTCCATTTTTCAAATGTCAGATGATCCTGTTCAAATCCAATTGTTTTAACTCCATCTTTGTCTGCGCAATATGCAACAGCTTTCCCCATGCTGTAGCCAAAATTGATTCGCCAGTTTACAAGTTCGTAATCCGGACATTCATAAGATGCCTGCTCTGTGTATCTTGCATCAGTGATAAAATACTGATTCGCCTTTGTGATAAAAAGGAATGAGTCTTCCCCCGTAAATCCGCTGATACAACGTACATTCGCCGGCTTTGCAATATAAAACGCATCCAGTCTTTCTTTTTCCATGTACTCTCGCAATTGAGTTAATCTGTCCATTTTTGTTCTCCTCTCATGTACTTTTGTTCTTCTGATACGGTATATTTACCAGATATGTCCGTCCCTCTGCGACAATGTAATACTTTACTAGACCACAGTCTAGTAGTGTAAACAAAAGAACGCCATGATTTGCATCATGACGTCCTTGTCTTCTTTCAAAGGTCATAGTTTCACGCTATGACGTCTATGTTTAATTATTAGATTGTCCGTATTGTATGTATAAAATCAGTCTTTATACACTTTCGTAAATAACACTGTCTTCAGAGTTGCGTGAATTTCGAAGAAACTCCGTTTTAACAGTTCAATTTTGTAAATTCACTTAGATGAATATTTATTCATATGTGTAATTTTCCTTATTATAGAACCATACTCTAAGATTGTCAAGAGGAATGCTATTTATTTCACAATTTTATTTTCATTCCTTTCAAACCGTCTTGGTACATCCCGGTGATATACCCATATACTGACACAAGGTTCTTTTCCGGGATTGGAAATACTATGACGCTCTCTGCTCTTTATATATACACTGTCTCCCGGATGTAAACTGCAAATTTTTCCTTCCACCTCTACATTCAGAGTTCCTTTTATCACCATACACATTTCCGAAAAGACATGACGATATTCTTCTTTTTTCGCAGATTCTCCCGGTTCAATCGTAATATATTCAAAAATCGATTCTCCCTGACCAAAGTCTGCAACCTCAACCGTCATATTTTCTTCCGGATAAAGATGCTTACTCATTTCTTCTCTGTGTATAACCGTCTTTCCCGGCATTTCCCCTTCCAGTGCATACTGTATATCAATATCCAGTGCTTCACAAATTCGCGCAAGACTGTCCACATTCGGAGATGTCTTATTCTGTTCCAGCATACTCAGATAGCCCGCTGAAAGTCCTGTATATTCTCCCAAAACCCGGATTGTCATCATTTTCTTTTTTCTGCATTCTCTGATCCGTTCACCAATATGAGCTAAATCCAGCATATCACACCCCCTGATTTTCGATTGATTATTTATATGCTACTGTATTTTTTCATATTTTGCAACCCTTTATTTTTGTAAAGTGTTAAAGAATCGGAATTATTTTTCAAATATTTTTGTTTTTCGTGTCTTTAAAGCAAGAAAAGCAGACACGCCATTCAACGTATCTGCCTCTCTTAGCATATAAAGCCTATTCTTCAACTGTAACTGTTTCGTCAGCATTTTCTTCGGTTTCAACAGTTTCTGCTGTCTCTGCCGATACTTCAGACTCAGTATCATCATCCATATCAAAATCATCAAAAGATTCTTCCTTCGTATTTTTCTTTCCGAACAAAGAACGACGGGCAGGTTTTTCATCAAATTCCTCATCCCAAGACCTGTATCAAGTTTAACGTCACGGTATTTTCTCATACCTGTTCCTGCCGGAATCAGTTTACCGATAATGACGTTCTCTTTCAGACCGATCAGGTGGTCAACCTTACCTTTGATAGCAGCCTCAGTCAGAACCTTGGTTGTCTCCTGGAAAGATGCAGCTGACAGGAAGGAATCTGTTGCCAGGGATGCCTTGGTAATACCAAGCATGATCTGTTCTCCTGTTGCAGGTTCTTTACCTTCTGTTACCATCTGTTCATTTACATCGTTGAACTCAAGGACATCCACCATTGTTCCCGGAAGGAATTCAGTATCCCCTCTTTCTTCGATGCGGATCTTCTTCAGCATCTGACGAACGATAACCTCGATATGCTTATCAAACGGTATACTCTCTGTACTTCCTGAAGCATGTAGTCCTGTGCAGCACGAAGACCTTTGATCTTAAGAAGGTCATGTGGGTTCACGCTACCTTCTGTAAGCTCGTCACCGGCTTCCAGAACAGCTCCATCCTGTACTTTAATACGTGATCCATAAGGAATCAGATAAGTCTTTGTCTCACCTGTCTGCTGATTGGTAACGATGATTTCACGCTTCTTCTTTGTATCGTTCAGGTTTGCAACACCTGCGATTTCTGTGATGATAGCAAGACCTTTCGGCTTTCTTGCTTCAAAAAGTTCTTCGACACGAGGAAGACCCTGTGTGATATCTCCACCGGCTACACCACCACTATGGAAAGTACGCATGGTCAGCTGTGTACCAGGTTCACCGATTGACTGAGCTGCGATAATACCGACAGCTTCACCAACCTGTACCGGTTCACCTGTTGCCATATTGGCACCATAACATTTCGCACAGATACCAATGTGTGATTTACAGGTCAGGATTGTACGGACTTTCACTTTCTTAAGCGGTGAATTTCCATTTTCATCCACACCATATTTCATAATCTGCGGATCCGTAGTCTGCACTCTGAAAAAAGCAGGTGCAAAAAATCCACAAACAATTGCAAATCCAATAAAACTAAAAATTGCAAGATAAATACCGTTATTTGCAGCACTGTTGGCATACTCCTGCTTTTTCTCCCCAAGAGAGCGCGACACCAGCGCATTGATACCAACACCAGTACCGGTTCCCACTGCGATCATCAGGTTCTGCACCGGAAATGCAAGTGAAACTGCAGTAAGTGCACTCTCACTTAATTTCGCCACAAACATACTGTC
>OJNI01000538.1_pt1 | contig 25235 bp, 20 predicted proteins | sample 1597441 | NCBI WGS metagenome assembly OJNI01 (sample SAMEA2452131, study PRJEB22498) | human gut metagenome | reverse complement strand
CTAACCAGACAAGAGACGATTTCTCGGCCACCTTGCTACCCGAACTCAAGGAAAACCCTCCGGGATTGTACCGGGTGCATAAGAGCGTCAGCACCGGACATGGCGCCGGCCTCGTCCATTACCCTTTAACCGCCACATTCTACCTATCCGATAACCCGGAAGATTATGAGGAATACACACGTTTCGCCAGCCGGCTCCACGAGCCTCGCCCCATGGCCGAGTTCAAGGGAGGAAGAGAAGCCATGATCCGTTTCTTCGAACAGAACCTGCGTTATCCCGAATCTTATAAAGGTACGGGCACGAAGGTACGACTCTTCTACTCCTTCACGATCGATTCCTTAGGAATGTTACAGAATCCCATAAGCCTACCCGAGAATATACTGTATCCTCGCAATACGGGGAAAACCTATGATGAGTTCCGCGATGAAGCCTTACGGGTACTCCAGTTGATGCCCGCATGGGAACCCGCCGTAAACCGTATCCATGGCCCGGCCAGCATAGATACCGGGCTCTTCTTCTACTTCAACGAAGAGGGAAAATGCGGGATTGAATAGACGGCCAGTACTATTACCAGAAGTATCGCAATACTCTCAGAGAAGTAAGCCTATGCTAACGTAAACTGGCAACAATATTGCTGTCAGCATACAGCGACATAACTTTACTTACGTAAAAAAGTATTATCTTTGCACCCGTAAAAAGTAATTTTCAAATTATGGACGACAGTATCCCGCTAGAAACAGAACAGAGTATGAACTAACGAGGCGGAGGGTTTCATTGATCCTCTGCTCGGATTAAACACGAAAGGAGGCAATAATGAGACAATTTCTTTATTGTGAGGCCGGTTATGTGGAGAAGAACCAATGGCTTCCTAACAGTTGGGTAAACGTAGAGTGCCCGACTCCCGAAGATCTTCAATTCTTGATGGATCGATTTAACGTACCCGAATCTTTCTTGAGCGATATAGCCGATACGGACGAGCGTCCCCGTATCGAGTACGAGGGGAATTGGTTGCTTACCATCTTACGTATCCCGTTGCAGAACCAAGATCATGACATCCCGTTCAATACGGTGCCAATCGGTATCATCACGAACAATGAGATCATCGTAAGCGTATGTTACCATAAGACGGACTTGATCCCCGATTTCATCCGCTATACCCAACGGAAGGAACTCCAGATTAAAAACAAGTATGAGTTGATCCTCCGGCTGATCCACTCATCGGCCGTATGGTTCCTTAAATACCTGAAACAAATCAATTACGCCGTCACCGAGGCGGAAAAGGCGTTGGAGAAAAGCATCCGCAACGAGGATCTTCTGGCGTTGATGAAGCTGGAGAAAAGCATGGTATTCTTCAACACCTCCATCCGCGGGAATGAGGTGATGCTGGCCAAGCTCCAGAATATTTTCCAAGAGCCGCAATATATCGACAAGGATTTAGTGGAGGACGTGGAGATCGAGTTGAAACAGGCCCATAACACGGTAAATATCTATAGCGATATTCTTACGGGTACGATGGACGCTTTCGCCTCTATCATCTCCAACAACGTGAACACGATCATGAAACGTATGACATCACTTTCCATTATCTTAATGGTTCCGACATTAATCGCTAGCTTCTACGGGATGAACGTCCCGATCTACATGGAGGATATGCCGCATGGTTTCGTGGTTATCATCTTGCTCTCGATCTTGCTATCCGCTACGGCCTTTTTCATATTCAGGAAGATCAAATGGTTCTAGGATATCAAATAAATAAACCGGACGCAGATCACCCGTGCTTGTCGGTGTCATCTGCGTCCGGTAAATATCAAATTCGGTATATCTTTATCTTGGCTTACTTATGCGTATCCTCGAGGATATAACGCAAGGTTCCGGCATTCACCAATTCCTCTTGCGAGATGGTGTAGCCCTTTAGCTTTTTATCGCCGGCGAAAACGTCCTTGATGTAGATCGCTTCCGGATTACTATGCTTAGACTCGATTACCAATTCGCCTTTAGGATAGAATTTCTTGTCGAGCTGGATCGTAACCTTATCGAAAGTCGGGGAAGTCAATACATAGTTCACGTCGCCCGGACAAGCTGGGTAGAAGCCCATCATGGAGAAAATAGCCCAAGCGGACATCGTGCCTGTATCCTCGTTACCCGGGACACCGTTCGGGGCGTTATGATAGCAATCCTTCAACAACTGACGGACCAACTTCTGGGTACGCCAAGCCTCTCCCTTGAAATAGCTAAACAAATAAGGATAAGCGATATCTGGCTCGTTGGCGGGATCATAATTGCCGTCATCGAATACCTTCTGCAAATGATCGACAAATTTCTTATCGCCTCCCATCAATTTGGCCAGTCCCTTGATATCGTGAGGAACATAAAACGTATAATTCCATGCGTTGCCTTCATGGAAACCGGGACTAGGCTCGAAGTTCTCGCCTTGTTTCGGATCGAACGGAGAGTAGAAAGTGCCGTCCGGCAAGATAGGACGCAGTGTTCCAAACTCCTTGCTATAATAATGTTTGTAACCTAAAGAACGATCACGGAATAACTTGGCATCCTCTTTCTTACCCAAGGCTTGAGCGAAATTAGCCAAGTTCCAGTCGGCGATATAATATTCCAGCGCATGAGATACGGAGTTATCGTATTGCTCACGCAAAGGAACATAGCCCTTGCTGAAATAATCGTTCGCGTCCGGACGAAGCAGGTTGAACTCTCCCGGGGTAGTAGCGCCTTTACGCATCGCCTCATAAGCGGTTTGCTCATCAAAGTCACGCAAGCCGCGCATCCATGCGTCTACGATATACGGGATCGAGGGATCGCCCTCCATCGTAAAGGTCTCACGTCCGTAAAGCTCCCATTTCGGTAACCAACCGTTTTCCCGGTACATATCCAGCATCGTACGGATAATATCCAATTGGCGCTCCGGATAGAGCAAGGTCATCAGGGTACTTACGTTGCGGTACGTATCCCACAGGGAGAAGACCGTATAACGGTTTCCGGTGGTATGGCCTACTTTCAGGCTCTCCATCATCGGGTACTCGCCGTTCACGTCTTGCAGGATATTCGGATGGATCAGCAAATGATACATACCGGTATAGAATATCGTTTTCTCGTCTTTCGTACCTCCTTCCACTTGTACCTTGGAAAGATCCTTGTTCCACATCGTGCTAGCCGCCGTACGGACCTTGTCGAAATCGAAGCCGGGCTGCTCCGTATTCATGTTCAGGCGGGCGTTCTCGATGCTCACGTACGAGATACCCATCTTCACCTCGATAGCCTCGCCCTCGTCCGTATCGTAATCGAACCATACGCCGACATCGTCTCCGCTCATCTCACGGGTATAACTGGTATATAACTTATACTTGCCGGAGTAGATATCCCATTCGGCCTCTACCCCCTTCATCTCACGTTGTTTCTTCCAATAACCCATCTTCTTCGGGGCCTTGTTTACCTTCATCACGAAGTAAACCGGGAATACGGCCTGTGGATTATAGCAGAACGTACCTAAAAGCTTACTCCCCTCGATCTCCGTATCATTCACGATACGTACCGTAGCACCGGTCTCGTTCGTCAAGCCCTCGCCTAGGTTCAAGAGGATATGGCTCTCCCCTTTCGGGAAGGTAAAACGGCTCAAGCCCGTACGCATGCTGGCAGTAGCCTCCGCCTTGATATTATACTTGGTCAAGGTATTGCTATAATAACCGGGGTGAGCCACCTCGTCCTTGTACTCACTGCCGTAAGCCTTATAGTCCACGTTCAACTCGCCCGTCGTCGGCATCAATAGCAAACCTCCCAGCTCCGGGCATCCCACGCCGCTCAAGCTGCCGTGGGCGAATCCCGTAAAGAATTTATTGTCTGCCGAGTAAGGAGTAGACCACCATTGACTATCCTTGTCAAAACGATTCTTCTCCGACCCCATGACGTTGAAAGGAACCACGCTCATCATACCCTGCGGACAAACCGCGCCGGGATTCGTCGTACCGTAATTGCTCGTACCGATGAAGGGGTTCACATAATCTACCGGTTGCTGTGCCGTAGCGAACAGGCTACCACACAACAGGAAGGTCATTAGCTGTTTCTTCATTTGATAAATGTATTTTAGTTGATAATTAATTGATTCATACTTACCAGATCACGATCTCATCCGTGAAGATGAAACCCTTATTTGCCTCTTTTGCCTTGATACGGATATAACGGGCTTTCCAATCGCCGTTAAACGTATACTCCTGAAAAGACAGGTCTTTATCCGTATTGGATATCGTAGTAGGGATAACTCCCTGCGAGATATAGCTCTCCCCGTCTTCCGATGTCAGCAACTCCACCTCTCCCGGTTGGTACACGCCCGGGCCGATCAATTGCATAAAGCGGGACGATACCTTATGGATATCCGTCACCTCGCCCATGTCCACCACGCAATCCAAGTCATTCAAATAACCCTGCCAACGGCCGTCCAGATAAGTCAAGCCTCCCCTGTAGCCATCCAGCAAGGCGTTCATGCCACCCGCCATATAACCGCTATACAACTTACTATTATAATGTATAGGCTTATTGATACCCTGATGATAATCCACCTTCTTCTCGGTAGGCGTTCCTTGAAGCTGCCCGTCACGGAAGATAGCGGCCTTGATATCAGCGGAGTCTTTCACCACGATCGGACCGTCATAGACCCGGGAAGAGGCAGTGGGAATAGAACCGTCTGTCGTGTAACGTATCTCCGCCGGATATTTCTCCGCATCCAACATGACCTTGATCTCTCGCCGCAAGGTATCTACCTCCATCGTGGTCTCGATCTCGTCCGAGAGCGTGAACGTATGGATACCCATCCGTTGCAGAACCGGGATATTCGCGTTCATACGAGGCTTAAAATCCTCCCAACTACGATCCTCTTGCGGAGTCCATCCAATCTCGGCGACCGCCAAGGTACGAGGGAACATCATATACTCCAGATGCTTCTCATCCTTGATATACTCCGTCCATGTATTCGCCTGTACCCCTAGGATATGCTTACTTTCCTCGGCAGTCAACGAATCCATAGGCACCGGATTATAACTGTACGCCCGCTTGATCGGCGTATAAACGCCGATGGCATACGGCTCGGCTTGATAGAAATCGAAATACATATAACCACCCGGTGTCATGACCACGTCGTGTCCCATGCGAGCGGACTTGATTCCCCCTTCCTCGCCCCGCCATGACATGACGGTAGCCTCCGGAGCCAAGCCCCCTTCCAGAATCTCATCCCAACCGATCAATTTGCGGCCTTTGGAAATCAGGAATTCCTCGGCACGATGAATCATATAGCTCTGCAACTCATCCACGTCCTTCATCCCGTTCCGGCGCATCAAACCTTGACATTTCGGGCAGGTCTTCCAAGCTCCCTTCCCGGCCTCGTCTCCCCCGATATGGATATATTCGGAAGGGAACAACTCGATCACCTCGGACAATACATCCTCCATGAACGTAAACGATTTCTCGTTGCCGATGCAGAAATCACCCGTCGTATAAGGTTTGCCGGCACAACTCAACTCCGGGTACGCCACGAACACCTCGTCCGAATGCCCCGGGAATTCGATTTCCGGTATTATATTAATATGCCGGGCCGTAGCGTAATCCACGATCTCACGGATATCTTCTTTCGTAAAATAACCGCCATATGCCCCCGGAGTTCCTTCCGGCAGATACTTGCGATCCTTTCCATCCCACCATTTCTGCCAATCAGATTCCGTACGGAAAGCCACGTCCGTAGTCAGTTTCGGATATTTATCCATCTGGATACGCCAACCACCAGCATCCGTCAAATGCATATGAAGCGTATTCAATTTATAATAAGACATGACGTTCAATAACTTCATCACCTCCTCTTTCGGGAAGAAATGACGGGAGACATCCAGATGCAAGCCACGATACGGGAAACGGGGATTATCTTGGATCGATACGCAAGGAATCCCTTTCGACGTATACAGCTGGCGCAACGTTTGTTCCCCGTAAAACAATCCGGATTTAGAGGCGGCTCTCAACTCAATCCCCTTCTCGGTCACGTCCAACGCATATCCTTCCGGATTCCCGCCATTAAAAGACTCATCGACCACGTAACGGATCGTACCCGATTGATCATTCCCGAATATGAGATTACTATCTACTTTGAAATAACCGCCAGTCACCTCGATATGGGCCGGCTTAGGGATTAAATTCACCTGCGGAACCTCCTTGGGAGCACAGGAAAAAAGTAGTGAGGAACAAGCGAGAGCAAGTCCGGTTACTTTCATGCAAGACCGTTTTGGCAACGTCATAATACTTATTTTTTAGTTGTGTTATTCTTGGTGCGTAAATATACAACAATAATAGACAATATCAAAAAAGCGGAAAGACTATCGTCTCCCCGCTTCAGAGTTATTTTAAGATGTATATCTTCTAAAATTAACGTCTAGGAATTGCTTCTTTTACAACCATCTGACGACCTTCGTACTCAGCTTGGTTTAATTCCTCGATAGCTTTTTGAGCCTCATCAACGTTAGGCATTTCAGCGAAAGCGAAACCCTTAGAACGTCTAGTATCACGATCAACAATTAACTTTACTGAATCAACAATACCATACTCTTCTAATACTTGTTGCAAATCAGATTCTCTTACTCGATAACTCAAGTTTCCAATGTAAATATTCATACGAAAAAAATTAAAAATAAATTAATAATAAAACAAGTGATGTTAGTGAAGATCGATTTCTAGAAGAATATATTATCATTACTGAGAATAGAAACTCGAAGATAAAGAGCAAGACAAACTATCTTTTGTTTGTTGCTACAAAGGAAAGCATTCTTTTTGGATTACCAACTATAAAACCTAATTTATTTTCAAAATAATTCACTTTATCTTCAGAAGACTACTTATATGAGCTAACGAGACTATCTGCGTGAACCGCATAAAAAAGAAGAGAATCTAATTAAAGATCCTCTTCCCTATTTGAAAAAGCCGCACTGTAGATATGAACAAACTCCGTATGACAGGATTTGAGTGCTTTGCCACCTTTGTAATCCGCCGTGCTAAGCATACCCCGAAGGGTGCGGCCCGCCATTGGCGACAAGAGCTATGTCTCGGAATTAAAATAAACTGATGAGTTTCCCAATCGAACAAGTGCGGCTTAACTCATTCCCTGTTTATCTTTTTCTTGTTACAAAGATATGTAATCGTATCGACATAACCAAACAAAAACAACAAAAAAAGAGCCTCCTTTTCGGGGAGGCTCTTTATTAACTATATAGCAAAAATCTTATTTTACTTTAGCTACGATAGCCTTGAATGCTTCCGGATGGTTAACGGCCAAGTCTGCCAAAACCTTACGGTTGATCTCGATACCGGCAGCGTGCAAAGCACCCATTAGGCGAGAGTAAGACAAACCTTCCATACGAGCGGCAGCGTTGATACGCTGAATCCACAAAGCACGGAAATTACGTTTCTTGTTACGACGGTCGCGGAAAGCATAAGTCAAACCTTTTTCCCATGTATTCTTCGCTACGGTCCAAACGTTCTTACGTGCACCATAATAACCACGGGTTAGTTTTAAAATCCGTTTTCTTTTTGCTCTTGAAGCAACATGATTTACTGATCTAGGCATAATTCTAATCTGTTTTGAATGTTAGCGTCATCTCGTAGGATGAACTTGATTGCTAATGCATTCGGTTAATAAAAATCGTTATAAAACTCGCTTAATGAATAAAGATTACTTCATGCAAAGCATCTGCTTTACGTTGCTTACGTCAACACTAGCTACCAAACCCGTGTGAGTAAGATTTCTCTTTTGCTTCTTAGTCTTCTTTGTTAAGATATGACTCTTAAAAGCGTGTTTTCTTTTGATCTTTCCTGATCCGGTAAGGGCGAACCTCTTTTTGGCACCGGAATTAGTCTTCATCTTAGGCATTTTCCAATTATATTTTAATTATTAAACTTAACCTCCCTTCTATCAGGGACGGATTTTATTCTTCTGTTTTCTTATCACCCTCACTTTTAGGCTTAGGTGTCGTAATCACTTTCTTTACAACTTTCGGAGCTGCGGCCGCAGCCGGGGCTGAACCAGTGCCCGCTTTCTTCGGAGTAAGCATGATAATCATACGTTTTCCCTCCAGAACCGGCAACTGCTCTACTTTTCCATAGTCCTCCAAATCGTTGGCAAAACGAAGCAGCAAGACTTCTCCCTGTTCCTTGAAAAGGATAGAACGGCCTTTAAAGAACACGTAGGCTTTGACCTTCGAACCTTCCTCCAAAAATCCCTTAGCGTGCTTCAATTTAAAATTGTAATCATGATCATCTGTCTGAGGCCCGAAACGAATCTCCTTCACGACCACTTTCACAGATTTCGCTTTTTGCTCTTTCTGACGCTTTTTTTGCTGATAGAGGAATTTTTGGTAGTCGATTACTCTACAAACGGGGGGCGCAGCATTTGGTGAAATCTCGACTAGATCCATCCCCTGCTCTTCCGCTATTTTCAGCGCTTGAGCGATCGGATAAACACCCGTCTCAATATTGTCACCTACTAAACGAACTTCACGAACACGAATACGTTCGTTGATTCTATACTGTTCTTTCAGATTGTCATTCTTCATTCAAAAAGATTTATTCTCCTCGTTATTAGTTATTTAATCATTACTTTTTTGCCAGCGATTCATCATTTCCTCTACCTCGCCATTCAAAAGCGCTGCAAAGGTAGCAATTTTCATCGAACCTTTATCACCTTCGCCCTGTTTTCTTACAGAAACTTCACCATTTTCTGCTTCTTTTTCTCCAACAATGAGCATATAAGGGATTCTTTTCAATTCATTGTCACGAATTTTACGACCGATCTTCTCATTTCGGTCATCTACGATAGCACGGATTTCCTGATTACCCAACTCACGCGCGATTTGCCAAGCGTAATCATTAAACTTCTCGCTGATCGGCATGATACATACCTGCTCCGGAGTCAACCACAACGGGAACTTTCCGGCGGTGTGCTCGATCAATACGGCAACGAACCGTTCCATGGAACCGAACGGCGCACGGTGGACCATAACCGGACGGTGCTTCTGGTTGTCGGCACCCGTATATTCCAATTGGAAACGTTCCGGTAAGTTATAGTCTACCTGAATCGTACCTAACTGCCAACGGCGGCCGATAGCGTCTTTCACCATGAAGTCGAGTTTCGGACCGTAGAAAGCGGCCTCTCCATATTCGATCTTAGCTTTCAAGCCTTTTTCCTCACAAGCCTCTACAATAGCTTGCTCAGCCTTCTCCCAATTCTCGTCGCTACCGATATATTTCTCACGGTTCACCTTGTCACGCAAGGAGATCTGAGCCTCGAAGTTCTCGAAATTCATCGTCTTGAATACGATCGAGATGATGTCCATCACGTTCAAGAATTCCTGCTTTACTTGATCGGGGCGGCAGAAAATATGAGCATCATCCTGCGTAAAGCTACGTACACGGGTCAATCCGTGCAACTCTCCGCTCTGCTCATACCGGCAAACCGTACCGAACTCAGCGAGACGCAACGGCAGGTCCTTATACGAACGAGGAGAGTTTTTATAGATCATACAGTGATGAGGACAGTTCATCGGTTTCAAGAAGTATTCCTCACCCTCCTCAGGTGTATGGATCGGTTGGAAAGAATCCTTTCCGTATTTAGCGTAGTGGCCGGAGGTAATATACAATAATTTATTACCGATCGGCGGACACATTACCTCTTGATAATTATAACGAGCTTGGATACGACGCAAGAACTCTTGCAGACGCAAACGCAAGGCGGTACCTTTCGGCAACCACATCGGTAAGCCCTTACCTACCGTATCGGAGAACATGAACAAGTCCATCTCCTTACCGATCTTACGGTGGTCACGTTTCTTGGCCTCCTCCAACAATGTCAGATACTCATCCAACATCTTCTTTTTCGGGAAAGTGATACCATACAAACGAACCAATTGCTTGCGTTTCTCATCGCCACGCCAATAAGCGCCGGCTACGCTCAATATCTTGACAGCTTTCAGATAAGAGGTATTCGGTAAGTGCGGCCCTCTACACAAGTCCGTAAAAGAACCCTGTGTATAGGTAGTGATCGTACCGTCTTCCAACTCACTGATAAGCTCTGTTTTATACTCTTCACCTCTATCGCCGAACATCTTCATGGCATCCGCCTTGGTAATGTCCTGACGTTTGATCTCTTCTTTCTTGGCTACCAGCTCAAGCATCTTAGCCTCGATAGCAGCGAAATCACCCTCTTTGATCACGGCCTCGCCCGGATCCACGTCATAATAGAAACCGTTCTCGATCGCCGGACCGATACCGAATTTAATACCCGGATATAATTCCTGCAAAGCCTCTGCCATAAGGTGAGCGCTGGAATGCCAGAACGCATGTTTACCTTCCTCGTCTTCCCACTTCAAAAGTTTCACCGTAGCGTCGTCGTTGATAGGACGGCTTAAGTCCCAAACCTCCCCATTCACGCTTGCGGCTAGGACTTCCTGTGCCAAACGAGAACTAATGCTTTCCGCTATCTGCATAGCAGTCGTTCCCTTTGCATATTCTCTTACGGAATTGTCCGGAAATGTAATCTTTATCATATTCTATTCTCTAAAATTCTTTATATTCAGCCCACAAAGTTAATATTTCTTTTCTATCAGCGAAACATTTAACTCGAATAATTTGCGTTATCACCGGCTTGTCATTCGCTTGATGATACTATAGGCGTTGTAGATACCCAATTCCCCTGCCTTGCTCAAGTCGGCGATGCCCCGGTTCACGTCACCTTGCGACAGACGGGCTAACCCACGGTTGTAGTAAGCCTCGGCAAATTCAGGGTCTCGCTCGATCGCCTCGTTGTAATCAACGATAGCGGCACGGAAATCACGCTGGGCGCAACGCAGGTTCGCACGGTTAAAGTAGGCGTACACAAAACCCGGGTTCAGCTTGATCACCATATCGTAATCCCTCATGATCTGCTCATGCTCATAGGCTCGCTTATTATCCTTCAACATAGCGCTACGAGGGTCTACCGAGGTGTTGGCGTTTACCTGCGACTGTGCGGACTTACCGATATTCAAGTTCATCCCCGAGCCACTCAAGTCGTATGTATCCTTGTTTGCCTGCTGGGATTGGGTGTACATCAATTGCTTATAACGTTCTACGGCACGATTGAAATAGGCCATCGTGAACGAGGGGTCTCGCTCGATCGCTTCCGAGAAACTCTTGATCGCCTCCGAGAAATCCTGCACCAACATGAAGTCCATCGCACGACCGAAATAAGCGTTAGCGTTGTTCGGATCACGCTCGATCTCCGCCGAATACTCGTCGATGGAGGCGAAATGCACGGCGATCTGGTCCTCGGTCAAAGCGGCCTCCTCGTTCGTGATACGCAATTTACGCTTCAAGACCATCTGGCCATTGTAATCCTCCACCATCTTGTCGTAATAAACAAGTTTCTTTACGGGATCCGCCTTCTCGTAATAGGTCAAGACAAACTGGGGTTCCAGATCCACATGGACATTCCGGTCTTGTACACGCCCACGGACCTCGCTTTGGTATTTACTTTTACGCTCCTGCTCCTTATCGTATACCACCAAGCGGTTGAACTTATTGATATTCTTATCGGATTGCTCACGAGTATTCTCCTCCGAATCGTCCGTCTTGGCATCTCCGTTCACCGCTGTATTGGAACCCGAAGACGATGTCTTCGGGATCTGTCCGTTCTTGGCCTGCTCCTCCATCTTTATGGCCGCCCAATAATCACGGTCTGCCCCCACGTTATCCCCCAGCTTACGCTTTGCTTCCGAACGGCTCACAAAGCCTGGCAGGAAAGTAGGATATTGCTTCAAGACCACGTCGTAATCCTGCACGGCCCCCCGGTAGTCGCCCGTCTCGAAACGGAGCAACGCACGGTTGTAATAAGCCATATAGTTATCTGGCTCTTGCTGGATAACGACATCGAAGTCTTCGATAGCACGGTTATTATCCCCGACTTGGAACCGAAGCAAACCTCGGTTGAATCGTGCGATCAAGTTCCGGCTATCCATGCTGATCACCTGATCGTAATCGGCCATCGCACCTCTCAAGTCATTCATCTGATAACGAACTAGCCCCCGGTTAATATAATATCCGCTCTCACGGGTATCCAGACGTAGAGCCTCGTTCAAATCGGCCAAAGCGTCCTTGTAATCATCCATTTGATAATGAAGGATCGCACGATTGCCATACGCCGGCGCATAATAAGGATCCATCTCGATCGCCTTATTATAATCGGCCAAGGCTTTCAACGTATCCCCTTTCTCCAGATACATAGCGCCCCGTGTCATATAATTCATGGAATATTTCGGATGGGCGGTCATTAAATCATCGAATGTCTTCTCCGCCCCGTTGTAGTCTTTTTTCTGGATAAAAGCCACCGCCATATTCACCAGCATCTGGCGGTCCTCGGGTTTGAACTCAAGTCCTTTCTGGTAATCGTCGATCGCCTCGTCGTATTTCTCCTGGCTTTGACGGGCGATGCCGCGAGCGTAATACGCTTGCGTTAAAAAAGGGTTCCGCTGAAGACATAAAGTACAGTCTTCCTCGGCCCCCTTAAAATCGTCCAGATTTATCTTCGCCACCGCACGGTAAAAATAGGGTTCCGCCAACCAAGGTTTGGATTTGATAACCTGATTGAAGTACTGAATGGAAAGAACATAATCCTCAAAATAAAGGGCGTTCCTGCCAATGGCCAATACACGGTCCGTATTAATCTGCGCAAAAAGCGAAATCGTAAATATCTGTAATATCAAAAAGAGTGTTGCCTTCTTCATCCTATTAAAAATGATTGAGAGGCAAAAATAAGTAAATTATCTTACTTAGACTCTATTTTTACCATTAAATGATTCTTCGTTATCTTATCGCCCTCTTTTACATTGAGCTCGACAACGACTCCCGATATGGGAGCGACCACCCGGTTCTGCATTTTCATCGCCTCATGGATTAGCAGAAGTTGCCCGGCCTCCACAGCCTGTCCTTCCTCTACCATAATCTTGATAATCGTTCCGGGAAGATGAGAAACCACGTCACCAGCCGACGGCTTATGCCACATCGGTCGGCTCTTATACTTCGCTGTCAGCAACGTCTTATATTTACGTGCCGTCACCACAAAGTCTACATATTCTTCTTGCTGGTGTTTCTTTTCCATACTCTCATCAATTTAGAACGGAGGCAAACCGTGCTTCTTGGCCGGTCTGTATTCCTCTTTTAGAATGGAAAGCTTCAGTGCGTGTAGCAATAATGAACGGGTTTCTTTCGGTTCGATCACAGAGTCGATAAATCCCTTGGAAGCCGCCACGTACGGGTTCGCGAATTTCTCGATATATTCTTTCACCTTCTCCTGACGCATAGCGTTCTGATCTTCCGCCTCCATGATCTCCTTGCGGAATATGATGTTAGCTGCGCCTTCCGGACCCATAACAGCGATCTCTGCGCTCGGCCAAGCGAACATGAAGTCAGCGCCCAAGTGACGGGAGTTCATAGCTATATAACCTCCACCGTACGCCTTGCGCAAGATAACCGTGATCTTAGGAACAGTAGCTTCCGAATACGCATACAGAACCTTAGCCCCATGACGAATCACACCCGCATGCTCTTGATCTACGCCCGGCAGATAACCCGGCATATCCTCCAACGTGATGATAGGAATATTGAATGAGTCGCAGAAACGGATGAAACGAGCGGCCTTGTCAGCGCTATCACAATCAAGCACGCCGGCCAAAACCATCGGTTGATTGGCAACGAAACCTACCGTTTCTCCTGCCATACGACCAAAACCGATCACAATATTAGCGGCCCACAACTCTTGAATCTCCAAGAAGTCCGAGTCATCGACGATACATCTGATAACGTCTCGCACATCATACGGTTGTTTCGGGTCCGCCGGAACTACTTGCTCGATATTCAGCATAGCGGACGGCTCTTTCGGCTCAACCACTTTCGCACGCTCCTGATTATTCCAAGGGATGAAGCTAACCAAACGTTTCACCTGATCGAAACATTCTTGCTCGCTCAAGGCATAAAAATGAGCGTTACCTGTAGTCTCCGCATGAACACGTGCGCCACCAAGGTCTTCCATAGAGATATCCTCACCCAGCACGGTCTTGATAACGTTCGGTCCCGTGATAAACATCTTAGAGATGTTCTCAACCACAAACACGAAGTCCGTCAACGCCGGAGAATAAACGGCACCACCGGCACAAGGACCGAGGATCAAGGAAATCTGAGGGATCACGCCCGAGGCGATCGTATTGCGATAGAATATTTCACCATAACCAGCCAAAGCACCAACACCTTCTTGGATACGTGCGCCACCCGAGTCATTGATTCCGATGATCGGACATTTCATCTTCAACGCATGATCCATGATCTTGGTGATCTTACGAGCATGCTGCAAACCTAACGAACCACCGGCAACCGTAAAGTCCTGCGCATAGATGCAAACCGGGGCACCAAAGATCGTACCCGTACCAGTAACCACACCATCACCCGGCAGAACCTTCTTCTCCATACCGAAATCACGGCCATCGTGTTTCACGAACATGTCATACTCATGGAAAGAGTTCTTATCCAACAAAGCCAAGATACGCTCCCGGGCAGTAAGCTTACCCATCGCCACTTGCTTTTCGATAGCAGCCTCACCACCGCCCATCTCGATAACGGCTTTCTTTTCCCTGAGGGCCTCAATGTTTTTACTTAAATCTGTCATATTGATTATTTATAGATTTATTATTTACCAACGGCTTTTGCCCGGTAAGAGCAACGAACCGTCCCTTTAATAATACTATTTAATTTGCCTTTGTTCAATTGGCGGCGAATAGCGGAGACATTGTCTATAAAGACATGCCCCGTCAGATGCTCGCACTCATGCTGCACGATACGGGCGGCGAAACCTTCCACCACTTCCTCGTGCTCCTCCCAATTCTCATCCCAATATCTCACACGAACCGTTTTCGAGCGAGACACTTTCTCGTGTATACCCGGCAGGCTCAAGCAGCCTTCCTCCATAGCTATTTCCTCCTCGCTACGTTCCAAAAACTCGGGATTAATCAACGCACGCTTGAAACCCTTGCATTCAGGGAAGTCATCTCCCATCACATCACCGTCTATAACCACCAAACGGATAGACAAGCCCACCTGAGGAGCGGCAAGCCCTACCCCATCAGCATTATACATCGTTTCAAACATATTGGCAACCAACTGTTTCAAGTCGGGATAATCTTTAGGTACATCCTCAGCCTCTTTTCTTAGTACGGGCTGACCATATAAAAATACGGGTAAAATCATAAGTTATAACTGATATTTTTTACTTTCTAAATAAGCTTGCAAAATAATAACGGCGCTAATCTCATCAACCAATCCTTTATCTTGCCGTTTCTTTTTCTTTAAACCGCCTTCCAACATGGCCTTATGAGCTAAGACCGACGTGAACCGCTCGTCGTAATAAGTTACCGGGATACTTGGTATCGTCCTTTTCAGATGGGTCACGAACGCCTCCACATACTTCATGTTCTCAGAAGGCTCATTGTTCATTTGCTTCGGAAGCCCGACCACAAATAAATCCACCGGTTCCCGTGATATGTAATCCGACAGGTATTTCACAACCTCTCCACTTGGGACTGTCGCCACGCCGTTAGCGATCATTTGTAAAATATCCGTAGCGGCTATCCCTGTACGTTTCCGGCCGTAATCTATTGCAATTATTCTTCCCATCGAGCGCGAATATAGCATAAATATAAATACAGATTACACAAATCCGCAAAAAGTGTGCAACAAATCGGATCAATATGCATTCTTCTCTCCCTTGAACATATTCAGTACCGTAACCACAATAATCTTTAAATCAAGGAAGAACGTCCAATTCTCTATATACCACACATCTCTCTTCACACGTCCTTCCATCTGCTCCAGCGTCTTGGTCTCACCTCGGTAACCGGTGACTTGCGCCCACCCCGTTACTCCCGGTTTCACCAAATGCCGCACCATATACTTATCGATCAACGCCGAGTACTGCTCGGTATGCTTCAGCATATGCGGACGAGGGCCTACCACGGACATATCGCCCAGCAAGACGTTCACGAACTGAGGGAACTCATCCAAATTCGTCCGGCGCAAGAAATCGCCGATCCGGGTCTTCCGGGGATCATCCTTGACGGCCTGCAAGGTATCGGCCTGCGCGTTCACCTTCATCGTACGAAATTTAAAACATTCGAAGTCATGCCCATACAATCCCGTACGTTTCTGCTTAAACAAAATCGGGCCGGGTGAGCTTAACTTGATCATTATACCGACCACGATGTACAGGATCGGATAAATCGTGAGCAAAATCACCAAAGAGAAAAATATATCGAACGTTCGTTTCAAGAACCGGTTATAGGCGGATTGCAAAGGCTCCCGGCGGACCGTCAGCAATGGGATCGATTCCATCACCTCCATCACCATACTCTTCTTTACATCCCGGTAAAACTCGGGCACGATATAGAAGCGCACCATCTTCTTCTCGGCGAAATTCAGAAGCCGTACGATCTTTCCGTTGTTCGTACCCGGCAAGGTACAATAAATCTCATCGATATCATGCTCCAGCACATACGCTTCCACCTCACTCGTCTTACCCAAATAATTAGGTAAAACGTCTTTCAACGAGTCATTGTCATCAAAGAACCCCTTTACACTAAACCCATAGCTCAAATCATCTTTCATAACTTGGTAAAGCTCCATACCATTCTTTCCCGCACCCACAATCACCACCTTCTTAAAGTTATAGCCTTTTCGCCTATAAAACTTTAAGGATAAGCGCACAAAAACCCGCCAAAGCGAAAACAAGATGATAGAAACCCCGTAATAGACCAAGAGGAAGGTAGCCAGAATATCCCCTACATTCAAGAAGATCAAGCAAGTAGCGAATAAAAAGATAAGTACGGTAACCAATCCGAACGCCCGTTGCACAATCTTGTCGATAAACACGACCGCCTGATGCAATTGAATCGGGATAAAATATAAAGAGAAGAAATAACAGAAATTCAATAACAAAATAACCTCTCTCAAATTATAGGATATCGCTTCCGTGTATTTCGGGCCAAGCAGATGAAAAACGGCCATAAACAAGAGATTCAATACGATCAAATCTCCTACACCAATCAGCCATTGGATTAAATAACCATGTTTTTTGTTCAATATCATAGCAATTCGATAAATTCTCACAAAAGTAAGTATTTTTCGGCGCAAAAAAAAGGCCGCACCTAGAAGTACGGCCTTTTTAAAGTATTAATTCGTAAATTAATTATTAGCGCTCATAATTACTACACGGTTCCAGCTATTTTCGCCATAAGGTTGTTCGTCCGAACCTCTCCACTCGATAGTGATCTGGCTAGAAGAGATACCGTATTTATCGATAAGTTCCTTAGCGACCGCTCTAGCACGTTTCTCAGAAAGACCCATGTTATAATCAGAAGTACCCGTCTTCTTGTCAGCGTAACCAACTACCTTGATCGGAGCGTTGTTGTTCTTCATGAACTCAGCTGTGTTATAGATATTGATCTGCTGGTTCTTGTCGATCTTAGCGCTGTTGATGCGAAAGTAAACCACATTGTCAACGTAGTTATTTACAACTTCAGTAACTGTCTCTTGGCACTCAGGGCAAGAAACCGGACGTTTGCTCAACTCATCGTTAGCAGCACGCAAAGAGTTGATCTGGCCGTTCAAGTCGTTCAACAAAGCGTAATCCATCGGCTCCAATACCTCGAAGTCTGTCTTACCCAATTTGAATGTCAAACCAGCGCTCAACTGAACGATACCATCTGTCAGGTGATTCATCTCGACACGGTTAAACTGCTCGTTCAACAAAGAACCTTGGATCTCAACGTTCAAATCAACACGTTTGCTCAAACGGAAAGCGGTTAAGATACCAGCGTTCAACGTAGGAGACTCCGTTCTTGGACGATCATAAGACTCTGTAGTCTTGAAACGCTGCGCATAACCAAAACCGACCCAAGGAATCAAGCGGAACACTTTAGATTCTCTGTAAGGAGCCCAGAAGTTAGTAACATCCCACAACAAATCTACGTGAGCGGCTACATATTTATTATGTTGCATAAACTGTGCGCCATCACCTTCAAAACCGTGGATAATACCACCATTTAACTGGGTACGGAATCCTAAATACGGATTAAACCACTTACCAAAAGATACTTGTGGAGCGAAGTTTAAACGATTCTTGAAATCAGCCTCTCCATTTTGGTCTCCTAACAATACGCTGGCTCCACCCGCAATTGAAATAAACCAATTGTCGCGAGCTTTATTCTTCTTGAAATTAGTCTTATAACCAGCCTCATTGCTGAACCCCACCTGCGGTTGATATTCCTGTGCTGCCACAGAGAATACAAAACCTGATAACAAAGCTAAAAGTAAAACCTTAGTCTTCATATTTTCAACATTTTAATTAAACAATCAATTACCTAATATCTTAAAATTGGCACAAATTTAACTCTTTTTGTAATTACAACAAATAAAATCTTCAAATTGTTTCGAACTCACTCGAAATAGTTCAAAATTTTATAGCCCCCCTCTTTCAGATAAGACTCCTTCTTCATTAGTTTTATATCGTTCTTCATCATATCCTCAATTAAAGCCGCTAATGAATACTCCGGTTCCCACCCTAAACGAGTACGTGCCTTCGTAGCGTCACCGATCAGCAACTCTACTTCCGTAGGGCGGAAATACTGCGGATCTACTCCCACAACTTCCTCACCCACACGTTTCTTAAAGTTTTCCAGATAGGCATCACCAACCTTCTTGACGAACAATCCCTCGTCTATCGACTCTATGATAGCGACCTCGTCTATCCCTTCTCCTTTAAAGCGGATTCCCACGCCAATTTCCTCAAAAGCCATACGGATAAAGTCCCGAATCGTGGTAGTAATCCCGGTAGCTATGACATAATCCGAGGGTTCATCTTGTTGCAAAATAGCGTACATGGCACGCACGTAATCTTTTGCGTGTCCCCAATCCCGTTTGGAGGAAAGATTACCCATATAAACCTTTTTTTGCATACCCAAAACGATACGTGAAACCGCCCGGGTTACCTTACGGGTCACGAATGTCTCTCCCCTTAATGGAGACTCATGATTAAACAAGATGCCATTGGAAGCGTGCATATGATAGGCTTCCCTGTAATTCACCGTAATCCAGTAACCGTATAGTTTCGCTACCGCATAAGGGCTTCTCGGATAGAAAGGAGTAGTCTCCCTCTGCGGCACCTCTTGCACCAAGCCATACAACTCGGATGTAGATGCCTGGTAAATACGCGTCTTCGGGATCAAGTTCAGCAAACGGACCGCCTCTAGGATACGCAATACGCCCAAACCATCCGCATTCGCAGTATATTCGGGAGTGTCGAAACTTACTTTTACATGGCTCATGGCGGCCAGATTATAGATCTCGTCCGGTTGAACCTCGCCAATGATACGTGTAAGATTCAAACTATCCGTTAAATCGCCATAATGCAAAATCAAATTACGGTTTTCCACATGCGGATCTTGATACAAATGATCGATACGATCCGTATTGAACATGGAAGAACGACGCTTGATACCATGTACCGTATATCCTTTCTTAATCAAGAACTCAGTAAGATAAGCCCCATCCTGTCCCGTAATACCCGTTATTAACGCTACTTTGCCCATTTCTCTAATTTTCAATTTTCAATTCTCATTTTTCAATTCCCAAGTACCATTCATAGAGTCGCTTCACGCCCTTCTCGATCTCGATCGTATGGCGCCAACCCAAGGCATGCAACTTGCTTACATCCGTCAGCTTACGAAGCGTACCGTCCGGCTTGGACGAGTTAAACCTCAACTCGCCCTCGAACCCGATCTCTCGCCGGATCAGTTCGGCGACCTCACGGATCGAAAGCTCGATACCCGTACCTATATTAATATGTGTATTCCGGACCTCGCCCTCCTTCTGGCGGACATCCTCGAAATCCACGTGTTCCATGATATAAACAGAAGCATCGGCCATCTCCTCGCTCCATAAAAACTCACGAAGCGGCTTGCCTGTCCCCCACAACTCCACTTTACCCGGATAGATACCATACTTGGCAAGAATATCCGATATTTCGGACTCGGAAGCATCGCCGGATACGTTTTCAACCGGACGTGCACTCAGATCTTTCCGGACAGAATCCCAATCTCCTTCTGAAAGACATTTGCCTAAATGTACTTTACGAATCATGGCCGGCAACACATGCGAAGTCTCCAAATTAAAATTATCATTCGGGCCATACAAGTTAGTCGGCATCACTGCGATATAATTAGTCCCGTATTGCAAATTATAACTTTCACACATCTTGATCCCGGCAATCTTGGCTATCGCGTAGGGTTCATTCGTATATTCGAGAGGCGAAGTGAGCAAGCAATCCTCCGGCATCGGTTGCGGAGCATTTCCCGGATAGATACAAGTACTACCCAAGAACAGGAGTTTCTTTACCTTATTCAGATAAGAAGCATGAATCACATTGTTCTGAATCATAAGATTCTCGTAAATAAAGTCAGCCCGATAGCGGCTGTTCGCCATAATCCCTCCGACATGGGCGGCCGACAGAAACACATATTCCGGCTTCTCGGCCGCAAAGAAATCATGAACGGCCTGCTGATCAGTCAAATCCAGTTCCGCATGCGTACGCAAGACAAAGTTCGTGTAACCTTTTGCCTTCAGATTCTTCAGAATGGCGGAACCTACCAGCCCCCGATGGCCTGCGACAAATATTTTACTATCCTTATTCATTCTCTTCTTTTATTAAATTCAGCAGATATTGTCCATATTGGTTCTTCAGCATCGGAGCGGCAACCTGCCTCAACCGTTCTGCATCGATCCAACCGTTCCGGTAAGCGACTTCTTCCAGGCAGGCTATTTTCAAACCTTGCCGTTTCTCTATCACCTCGACGAAAGTGGAGGCTTCGGAAAGAGAATCATGCGTGCCGGTATCAAGCCATGCAAAACCGCGCCCTAAAAGCTGAACTTTCAGCTCCTCATCCTTTAGGAATTCCTGGTTGACAGTCGTAATCTCCAGTTCTCCGCGGGCGGAAGGTTCAATCCGTTTGGCAACTTCTACCACTTTGTTTGGATAGAAATAAAGGCCCACAACCGCATAATTCGACTTCGGGTATGCTGGTTTTTCTTCAATACTCAACACGTTTCCCGCCTCGTCGAATTCGGCCACACCATAGCGTTCCGGATCATTGACGTAGTAACCGAAGACGGTCGCTTTTTGTTCGTTTTCCGCATTGGCTACGGCCCTTTTTAACATTGCGGTGAAACTCTGTCCGTAAAAGATATTGTCGCCCAAGACCAGACAAACGGAATCATTTCCAATAAACTCCTCTCCAATTAAAAAAGCTTGTGCCAATCCGTCCGGTGAGGGTTGTTCGGCATACTCGAAACGGACACCATAATCAGAACCATCCCCTAACAGACGACGAAAACCGGGAAGATCCTGCGGTGTGGAAATCACCAATATTTCACGTATTCCTGCCAGCATCAACACAGACACCGGATAATAGATCATCGGTTTATCATAAATAGGCAATAACTGTTTTGAAACCCCTTTGGTTATCGGATACAAACGAGTACCGGACCCTCCTGCTAAAACAATACCTTTCATAATCTTCTATGATTTATAATTTATGATTCCGGAATCATGTATCAATGATAAATCATACATCCAAAATCATAAATCCTTAATAAATATAACGGATGGCAAATGTATTAAAAATAATTCACTTTACCGGTCCGGTGAAACTTTTCTTTCCAAAGGTTTGTTACAAAGTAGATTTCAAAATAATTAAAAAACGAATTTATTATGAGAACTTTTATTGACACAATCAACTTCGGAGTAAAAAACTGGTGGGTTTCCCTGCTTCTGGGCCTGCTTTATATCCTTATTGCAATCTGCCTGATGTTTACACCGCTGGCAAGTTATGTCGCACTGAGTGTTTTGTTTAGTGTATCCATGTTTGTCAGCGGCACGCTGGAAATTCTTTTTGCCGTCACCAATAAAAAGAATATTTCCAGTTGGGGCTGGTATCTGGCAAGCGGTATCATCGACCTGATCTTAGGTATCTATCTGATGGCCAATATCGGACTGAGCATGGCGGTACTGCCTTTCATCGTTGCTTTCTGGCTGATGTTCCGCGGTTTCGCTTCAACCGGCTACGCTATGGATCTGAAACGTTACGGAACACGCAACTGGGGCTGGTATATGGCTTTCGGCGTACTGGCAATCCTTTGCAGCATCGGTATTATCTGGCAACCGGGCCTCGGAGCGTTATCCCTTGTCTATATGATCGCGTACACTTTGCTGATCATCGGAATCTTCCGGGTTATGCTTTCCTTCGAGCTGAAGAGCTTGCATAAACGGAATAAAGAATACTACGAAGAACAGGGTATCAAATAAGAGATAATCCATCACCATAATGGCGGCCGGTCGATCATCCGCAAAGTTACTCGCTGCTCGGAGGAGGCACCGACAAAGCCTAAGCCCCCCGATACGTTTTGAGGAACGATGACCGGTTCCATAAAGGTTTCGTTATAATCTTCCGAATCCAAACAGTTCATGGCACGCAAATAACGGAACTGCGCTTCGGTTATGCTGAGAAGACGGACTACGACATCGACTTGGATATGATTCTTACGGTCGCTGCCCCAACCCTGAAAATCGGGATAATAGGTATAGACATTTAATGTATAAGAGCCGTCCGGAAAGCGGCTGTCGGTAAAAACATTCCTTACGTTACGAACTGTCATATCCAAAACGCCGAACTCATCATCATCGGATGTAGTCAGATGACCGTCTGTCAGCACGATGTCTTCCTGATTGATAACATCCAGCCCCTGAACTTCCGTAAACATCTCTCCTTCTGGCGTAATCCGGCGTATTCTTTTCTCGATCACCAGACGATAATAGTTTTTTTCGCCCTGACGATCATGGATGGCAATCCGGTAACGCATACAATCCTGCATGGAAACTCCGACTTTCAGTTGCGTACGAAGCGTATCTACCCTGATCGCCTCTTCGATCGGCTGAGGAATCCGCACTTCGGCACTTCCCTGATACTTTCCTCCTTCGAGAGCCGTTTCCAAACGTATGCGATCACCGGGACAGAACCGGCTTTGCACAGTATACTTAGACATATAAGAGCCTCCCTTTACATCTGTCTCTTCCGTCTTTTCATCATTGACATAGACAATGATAGCCCCCTCCAAAAACGAAGTTGTCCCATTGCCATCAACAATATGCAGAAATACCTCATTCTTTTCTTTTCCTGCTTCCAGAAAAGCGTTCATCAGCAATTGGGGCTCTTGCGGTTTGTCCCGGAAAGGAAGTTCATTCTCGCACGCCAAGAAAGAGGTTGCCATCAGCATTCCATATATAAACGATTGCTTTTTCATTCCATTCTTCTCCTTTAAAATTTAAACGTATAAGTCACAGAAGGGACACAAGGCAACAACGTTTGCTTGATCAGCCTTGTTTTACGTTCCCAGACCATATCCCCTCCCGTTACCGGATACCCGATAAACTCTTCTTCTTTATAAACCAAATTCGGAGTCATAGCATTATAAGCGTTATAGACCGAAATATTCCAGGTCTGCATTCCCCGGCGCAGTTTCTTATGGAAATTGATGCTCAGATTCAACCGATGGCTGACAGGAAGGCGATAATTGTTACGATGGGAAATGTAGTCGATCAAGTCACCGGATGCCGTCCCGGTACGCTGTTCGGCAACCGTAGCCGTTCCGCCCGTATTGAAAATCCAAGTGATCCCTATATCCGTTTTCTTGCTGAAAGTATGGTTAACACAGAGGTTGATGTTGTGGCGGCGATCGTATTTATAAGGAAAACGTTCGCCGTTGTTGACCGTCCCGTTCTTGAACTGACGGTCGCTCTTGGCGATCGTATATCCCAACCATCCCGTTGTTTTCCCAATGGTCTTCTGGGCTAAAACCTCCAGGCCGAAAGAACGGCCACGCCCCATCTCCACCTTCTCCTGCCATCCGCCGGATGATCCGAAAAAGGTAGCACCATCCTGGTATTCCAATACATTATGCATATCCTTATAATAGCTTTCCAGAGAGAATTCCCATCCTTTCACACCTGTATAATAACCGCCGACAGCATACTGGTAGGAGCGCATCGGGCGGATGTTCTTAGTAACCGGAACCCATAAATCGGTCGGTAGCGAAATCGGTGAGGATGACAGCAAGTGTACATACTGTTCCATCTGGGTAAAAGAGGCCTTTGCCGCAAAATCGTCATGAAAACGATAACGTGCAGAGAGACGAGGCTGTGCCGACAGATAGCCTTTCCCTTGTGTGGAAAACAAGGAGAGGTGAATGCCAGCATTCAGGCTCAGACGGTCGCCGATATCGGCATTATCTTCGGCATAAAACGAAAACTCGTGCCCGTGCAAATAGCTGTTCGAGGAATCGTTGTAGACGGTGTCCTGTGCCGTCTGCCCGTCTGCAGCTTCTTTCACACGCGAGGTCGTCACCTCCGGTCGGAAGGTATGATACAGATAAGATACTCCGAACTTGACATGATGGTCAGGGACGGGCATATAATCGAAGTCCGTATGAAAACTCCAATCGTGTATACCGGAACGGTAATCGGAATTATAGACATACGATTCGTTTCTATCGGTTATCGGATCACCGTTTTTATCCGTCTCGATGATATCTTTCCGGTAAGCGTCCGCCATACTCATCTGGTAATGGTTGTAGGCTACGGTCGTATTGCTGAATAATTTACTGTTGAAGACATAATTCCACCGTCCGGCGGCAATCGTGTTTCCCCAGTTGAAATCGATCCGGCTGTTGTAGAAATACATACGCGACCCATTCGAATAGGCGTCATATTCCTTGTCCTGCTTGTAGTCATAATGGTCTTTCCCTTTGTAGAAACTGAGGAACAGGCGGCTGCGGTCGGAAAACTTGTGGTTCACCTTTGCATTGATATCATAAAAATAGTAATTGAATTTCTTGTCCTCCGGCAGAAACGGCCTTGCCACCAGGTCGAGATAGGTGCGGCGGCCGGTCAGGCAAAAGGAGGTTTTATCTTTCAGGATCGGGCCTTCGAGGTGCAGCTTGCTGGTCAGCAGGCCGATGCTGACTGTACCATGATAATTCTGCATATCACCGTCGTTTGTCCGGATATCTACGAT
>OJNI01000521.1_pt1 | contig 25754 bp, 19 predicted proteins | sample 1597441 | NCBI WGS metagenome assembly OJNI01 (sample SAMEA2452131, study PRJEB22498) | human gut metagenome | reverse complement strand
GGTCCGAATTTCGGACCCCGACTTTTTTATTCTGTTGAGAACTTCTGGCCGGTTGCAAGGACATCTCTCTTCGCAGTCCGTGTTTCATGGTGAATATTGCTTAAATGGAAGATATTGATTATATTTGTAAGGAATACTATTTTATTTGTTTTGTGATATAAATAGCATTTATGAATAATATGATAGCGTTTGATGTATTAAATCCAGGTGAGGTGGCCATGCGGATTGCGGCGAGAGTCAAAGCTCGGAGATTGGAGCTGGATTTGACGCAGGAGGGTTTGGCTGTGAGAGCCGGAATCAAGTTCGCAACCTATCGTAGATTTGAGCAGACAGGGGAAATCTCGTTGAAGGGGCTGCTCCAGATAGGCTTTGCCTTGAATGCCCTTTCGGAGTTCGACGCTCTTTTCTCGCAGAGGCAATATCAATCGCTCGATGATGTCTTGAATGAGCAAAGTGTTACGCGTAAACGGGGTCGGAAAAATGAATAACATCAAACAAATCGAAGTTTTTCTTGCGGATCGGTTGGTGGGTCGTCTGGCTCTGACCAAGGAGGGGAATATGCTCCCGATTGGCTCGGTTCGGGTTTCTCCATTTCTCCCTTTGAGCTGCCTTTGCGTAGCGGCGTCTTTATTGCCAAACCGCGTCCGTTTGAGGGAGGATTCGGTGTCTTCGATGATTGCCTGCCCGATGGGTGGGGCCTTCTTATCCTGGATCGATACCTGCAACAAAAGGGGGTCAATCCTCGTGCGCTTATTCTGCTGGATCGCCTTGCATTGGTCGGGGCGTCGGGGCGTGGAGCCCTGGAGTTCCGGCCGGATCATAGTGTCGTGACGCGACAGGATTATGCCGATTTCGAGAAGTTGGCATTGGAAGCTGAGCGAATATTGGACAGCGACGAATATAAGGGGGAAGGCATCGAGGAATTTCAAGACCGTGGTGGCTCTCCGGGTGGCGCACGTCCCAAGATCTTCGCCCGTTATGAAGGCAAAGAGTGGCTGGTAAAGTTTCGAGCCAAGAGAGATCCACAGAGTATAGGTGTGGATGAATACCGCTATTCGCTGCTAGCCAAAGAGTGCGGAATCGAAATGCCGGAGACTCGACTTTTTGAAGGCAAGTACTTTGGTGTGGAGCGTTTCGACCGAACACTGGGTGGCAAACTGCATGTCGTTAGTGTGGCCGGTCTTATTGGTGCCGATTATCGGTTACCCAGTATCGACTACAAGCATATTTTTCAGGTGTGCGCTGTGCTGACACATAGTGTAGCCGAGTTGAGAAAAGTTTATCGACTGATGGTATTCAATTATCTCATCGGCAACAAGGATGACCACGCTAAGAACTTTGCCTTTATTCATCGGGATGGCGATTGGCATTTTGCTCCGGCCTATGATCTGCTGCCCAGCGATGGGATCAATGGTTTTCGCACGACTTCAATCAATGACAGTATCGAACCGACGAAAGACGATCTTTTGGCTGTAGCAGTAAAGGCTGGGTTGAATAAGCAAGAAGTAATTCAAGAGCTTGAAAAAATTTGTACAACCATGAATGACATGTGATTTAGGGTTCCATAGGTGATTAATGAATTAATGACGCCAATGCATTTAGAAATCTACAACATTTACAAAAAAATGCGGGAAATATATGCAAATAGGATGGATTGATTTTTCAAAAAGTGATCGAGATAAGGTGCTGGATGTACTTCAACTATTTGCTGAGAAAACCGCTATGGATGAGCTAGGTATAGGCTCGGTTAGGGATGCTTTTGCGAATATTTTCTTTCCAGGAACCTCCTCAATCCAAACTAGAGCCAAGTACTTTTTTATTGTCAGCTATCTTTTACGAGAGGCAGGCAGTGGAAATGTAGGTATGGACGTGGATAAAGTAATGGAGTGGGTGCATAATAAAGAGAAAGAATGTTGCCGTAAACTTGTTGAAGATGCTAAAAACAAGGGTGAGTCTCTAAGTGGCATAATAGGTCATACTGCTCTTAATAGTAAAGCCTGGATTAAACGGAAACCATCTGATATTTATTGGAGTGGAGTGAAAATATTGGGATTTCTTAATTCAAAATCTTCCTTGATGCAGAATCTTTCGCAGAGAGAATATTTAGGTAGCAGTCTTGCCATGGCCCGAGCAAAAGATATTAAAAGTTTAGGTAGAAGACATACTGATATAGAAGAAGAAATGGATGATACTATTTCTTTGGGTCCTGGTTACAATAAATTTTGGAACATACCAAAGGTTGATTCAAATTGGCTTAATGAATTGAGTATAGAGCTTACAACTAAAGAAGCTGATTTTTTTAAAACTACAATCAAATCCTTGTATCCTAATAGTGTATTTTGCATCCTTCTCAATAACTGGGATAACGGAAGTAAATGCCTTAGTTTTCAACAAGTGATGGATAAAATTATTAAGCTGGTAGATGATAACATGCGAGAACTCCTACATTTAGCTAAGAAGTTTGACACATTTGTCTTTTCTGCTCGTGCATGCTATAATATTATATGGAGTGATAATGCTAATAATGAGGCTATTGAGGAATGGAACAAATGCTCCTGTCGCTTATCTGAAATTGGCGATATTGATTTGACGCGTATAATGAAAATGTTACAAATTCATCAGCCTCGAACTCTGCTTTTTTTGGATGAATTACAAAAAGCATATAGAGAAAATGCAGACTTTGAGAAAATTAAGCAAATATTGATAGCACGAGAAATAGATCTTAAAGGACGTAGTAGGGCAAAATTATTAAAGCCAAGTAAAGAGAATACACAGTGGATTGGTGGTAGACATCTTGACTACCGTTCATATAATGCTTGTCAATTAATTATTGATATTTGCGGTCATGTTTAACATTGAACAAGATAGATGCGATTATGGGCGGTTGCTTGCCCCGCCCGAAGGGTTCGAGCTGGCTATAGCTGTTGCTACAACTTATTCTTTAGATCTTGAAACTCTTACCCTTGCTGCTATTGCTCTTGGATATGGCGAGGATACCGAATCCATACTAAAGGATAATCCTGTAAGCATGCTTAATGCTTTACGAAAGATAATGAATAAAGTTGTGATCTTTTATGAAGCTGGTCGCATTTCTGTTCCTTCAAGTAAACGGACGAGTAATTTTTATCAATTGCTTGAGAAGATGACTATACCCGTAACATTATTGGCTGATAATGGTAATAATTACCCTTCTTTTCATCCTAAGATGTGGCTGATTTGCTATAAGAACAGGGAAAGTGGAGAAAAAAGATGTCGCTTCCTTGTGATGAGTCGCAATCTTACTTTCGATAGGAGTTGGGACGTCGTGGTTGGTTTGGATGGGGTTTTAACAAAAAAAAAACAGAAACGTACGCTTCCTATAGTTCTATTCCTACACTTTTTAAGAAATTTTACGGAAGAAGGTAGCTGTACATATCGTATAGTTGATTCACTCAGTAAATTAGTGAGTACGGTGTCCTTCTCACTTGAAGGCACAAAAATCACAGATTTTTATGTCATCCCTTTGGGAATAGGTAAAAATAGCTATAATTTGTCAAATGATGCGTGGTTTGAAGAATCAAGCAATTTCCACGAGGTTGTTATAATGTCTCCATTTATATCTGCAGATGTCATCAGTCTGTTCAATAATGAAATCCGAGGTAAGCATCTTAGATCCTGTAAACGAACGCTCATAACAAGAGCATCGGAATTATCGAAGTTAAGCAGTAAAACCGCTGGAAATTTTGACATTTACACTATGAAGGATGATGTTGTAAAAGGTGAAACTGAGCTTAGCGATGGAGATACATCTGAAGTTATAAGAATGCAAGATATTCATGCAAAAATGCTGTTCTTTAGAAAAAATAACTGTTTGTCGTCTGTGTATATAGGCTCTATGAATGCTTCACACAATGGTCTATATCGCAATGTGGAGTTGGATATTCGCCTTGATTGCCCAAATTCTTATTTAGGGCCAGACAAGTTCCTCGCTGAAGTGTTTAGTGAGAATCAATCGAAGAATCCATTCGAGTTAAGGACTTTGGAAGACGATACCAAACAAGAGGATATGAATAATGACGTGGATTTGAAATTCAAAAAGCTATGTAGGGCTGATGCTATAGCAACTGTTTCAAAACAAGAAGATGGGTTGTTTACAATACGTCTTAAGTTCAATCCTTCAATGATATCCGATGGTATTATGATTTCTCCTATTAGCAAGAATATCCAGAAGCCTATTGAACAGGAGATTATTTTTAAATCTTTTACTCTTTTGGAGTTGACTGAATACTATCAGATAGTTTTGGTTGATTCAGGAGGGAATGAGGTTCGACATGTTTTTCAAATCCCTACGCAAGGGATACCAGTAGAAAGAGATAAGCAAATCTACAATAGCATTTTAGATAGTAAAGAGAAACTCTATGAATATATTTCACTAATCTTGAGCGATGATAAGGTGCAATGTGTGTTGGAGAGCTGTGATCATTCTTACGGAGAAGGTCAGTGGGGTAACTCGATTATTGTTAAGCCTGCAATATACGAACGTATGTTGGAAGCATCTCTGCATCATTGGGAACGCTTTATTGAAATTGAGGATTTAATGAAAATGTTACCAGACAATAGTCCAATACAGGGCGAATTTAAGAAACTATATGACGTTTTCTGCAAAGCATTAAAACATAAAGGCTGTGGACGAGAATGTAATGCGAAGAATAGAGCTTGACGTAATGGCTGGACTGAAAAATTTTCAGAGAGCCACTGTTGAGCGTATTGATAAATTATTTAGGGGACACAGGAATCGCGTGTTGGTTGCTGATGAGGTAGGACTTGGCAAGACCCTAATTGCTCGCGGTTGTATTGCTAAGACTGGTCTTTTATGTGCGGAGGAACATGGTAATTTGTTTAAGGTAGTATATGTGTGTTCTAACCAGAATATAGCGCGAAAGAACCTTAAAAAGCTAGATGTTTATAGTGTTGGCGGATTTGACAATCTATCAGATAATCGGTTGTCTATGCAGCATCTGCGGATAGTAGAGCAAGAAATAAGCTGTCAGGAAACCAATAGGGATGTTCAACTTATTCCTCTTACGCCATATACCTCGTTTAGAATGACTTCGGGAAAAGGAACTGTGAATGAACGAGCTTTAATGTTTGCTATCTTTTGTCGTATGCCACAATTCAGCAAACATATTGATTCTTTGGAAAAGAATTTAAGTAAAGGAGCAGATAAAGGTTGGCATCACTGGGCTAAGGATTATTATGACAGCAAGGTTAAAGATGCAGAACAAAAAACCTCACACACAAGCAATCCTTATCCCAAGACCTTGATAGACGATATAAACAATAAGTATTCGGATCTGATTCAAAATATAATTGAGATTCTTAATGCCAATGGAGAATTTGACACATCATTGATCAATAGAATGAGAATGATGTTTGCGCGAATAAGTGTTGAACGTCTTGACCCAGACCTTGTAATAATGGATGAGTTTCAACGCTTTAAATTCCTGCTTTCAGGAGAGGACTCGGAAATGGGCATGATAGCCCAAAGATTCCTTTCAGGTAGCAAAACGAGGGTGCTTTTGTTATCGGCTACTCCCTATAAGTTGTATAGTACGATAGAAGAGATGGAGGAGAATCCATCTGAGAATCATTACAATGAGTTTATGCAGGTTATGCATTTTCTTTTCAATAAGGAGGAAGAACGGCGTCGGTTTGATAATGTCTGGGCAAAATACTCAGAAATGCTACAATTTATTAAGACATATGATATACAAGTTATAAAGAAAGAGAAAGCTAAAGCGGAGAAGGAACTGTATCGTGGAATGTGTCGCACTGAAAGACTTTCAGTTATGAATGGAGAGGATTTCATTGACAGCGAATCTACCAGACATTCATTAGATGTCAATCAGTTGGAAATACAGTCGTATATAGAGGGATGCCGATTGGTTGAGAATGTATTTGGTAGAAATAGTAAGATTCCTATGGATTATGCCAAGAGTTGCCCATTCTTGTTATCCTTCATGAGTAATTATGTGCTAATGGATAGGTTGCGTGATTATTTTGAGAATCATAAGGAGAACTTACCGAAGCGGCGAGGATTGTTGTGGGTAGATACAAATAAAATATATGACTATAAACCCCTTCCAGAAACAAATGCAAGACTCGAACTTTTGAAGAAGCATATGTTTGAGCAATATAAGAGTCATCTGTACCTGTGGGTTCCTCCATCTATGCCATATTATTCTCTTGAAGGTGTGTATCGTGGGAGCAAGGGCTTCTCAAAAGTGTTGTTATTTTCAACGTGGGAAATGGTTCCCCGAATGATAGGTTCTCTTATTTCTTATGAGGCAGAAAGACTCACCGTTGGTAAGATTTCGAATGATGTTGCTAAAAAGGATAAAAGAAACACGCATTATTATTCAGATGATAAACGCCGTTATCCTTATCGTCGTTTACAGGGTGGTAGTGAATGGTTTCTATTGTATCCAAGTAAGACTTTAGCTAGCCTTTACTCGCCAATTTCATGCTTTAACGAAAAGATGACATTGGCAGAAATTAAACGCCAAATATCAGCGGAAATAAAGGAGAAATTGCCTAAGGCGAAACAAGTTGGAGGAAGTCCAGATAATCGTTGGTATTTAGTTGCGCCAATGATTATGGACGGATTGGATTATGTTAGGAAATGGGCTAGTAATTGGGAAGATCCTGGCAATAAGACAAAATCAGATCGTCTTATTTCTGAACTGTCGAGAGGGAATTTAAGCTTTGAAGATCTTGAAATGGGAGCAATGCCCAGAGATCTTGTGGACGTATTGTCGCTGATGGCAATTGGTTCACCTGCTGTTTGTATCTATCGAGGCAATGGATGTAATGCGCAAAATGCAGCAGATTTGGCAACTGTGTTTGTCAATCGATTCAATACAACCGAGGCGACGGCCGTTGTACAATTAGCATATTCCCGAAGAAGGTCTGAAGAAAGCCATTGGAAGGATGTCCTAAAATATTGTGTTGATGGATGCTTTCAGGCAATGTTTGATGAGTATCATCATATGCTAATGGAGGAAGTTCAGTTCTGTGCTGATGAAGATAAAGAACAAAAAGTTTTTGAGAAGATGTATGGTAATAATGGGAGAAATGGTACGATTTCACTTCATTCTGTCACATATTCGGTAGAGACACCAGATTCTTTTCGTCGTAAAGTGATGAAAGAACCACGTGTTGAAACACGCTTTAATCATATGCGAGCTCATTTTGCAGTAGGATTTGTAAACAACAAAAGCGATAGTGACGAATTGGTAAACCGCAAAGAAAACATTCAAGATGCTTTCAATAGTCCTATGCGTCCATTTGTCCTTGCATCTACTTCGATAGGTCAGGAAGGTTTAGATTTTCATAATTATTGCCGAAAAATCATGCATTGGAATCTTCCTGGTAATCCTATTGATTTTGAACAGAGGGAAGGTCGAGTGAACAGGTTCAAATGTCTTGCCATACGACAAAATCTAGCTGAATTATATGGCGAGGATTGTTTTCAAAATGATGTTTGGAAAGAAATCTTTGATAAGGCTAGTGCTGATATGCTCAAAGATGGAGAGTCCGAGCTTATTCCATTTTGGTGCCTTAGCAAGCCGCAGAACTTTAAGATTGAGCGTATTGTTCCAATGTATCCTTTAAGTCAAGACCAATTACGCTATCAGCGACTCATTAAGATCTTGTCCCTGTATCGTATGACTATAGGACAATCCAGGCAGGAAGAACTATTACAATACATCTTTCAGAACTTTGAAGGCTCAGAATCTCTCAAAGAGCTCTTCATTAATTTAAGTCCATTCTCCAAGCAGAGTAATGGTAACTAAAATAAGTAAAAAGAAATATAAAAAAAGGATATGCATCCAATAGAACGCTTACTAATATCTCCATGTTTTCTTTTAATCACGCTTGTATGTGTTGCCGTCTTCGGTTCGTTGGTTGTTAAAATATGCTCACCAAGCAATAGATTTTGGCGAATATCAGATTTTTGTGCCTTGTTATTTACTTGTTTGGGTATTTTAGGTGTAGTTAAAGATAGTCGGCCAATCTTTTATGAGAGGGAATATTATAAATGTCAGAAACGTATAGAAAGTGTTTATAAGTGGAGATTGATGTCAAATTTTAATGAAAGTATATATTGTCAAGATTTTATAGAGAATGAATGTAGTCCGAGTAATTTTAAAGCGAAGCAAGAAGATTATAATTTGACTTGTCAATGGATAAAAGAATACAAAGAATATTTCTTCGAATGTTATTCTAATAAAAAGCCAATTAATACAGATTCAATAAGTTATCCAGAATTGCAATCATCTGATCTAATATTGAAATACTACTTTAACAATATGCGACACTGTATAACTGATTATAATAAAGATATTGCACAATTAAGGGAATATAAGCAAGGTTCGCAAACAAATACTTATGAGCTATATTATATAATTCTTTCGCCGTTATTTCTTGTTATTGGTCTGGGGTGGAAATTTGTAAAATTTTTTACTTGGCATTAATATCTCCAGGTACCATCTATGATAGAAACTTTGTAAAAATCCAATTATCACTTTATCAAAAATACATGGAGATTAACAGTTTGGATTTATTGAAATAGTATCTTTAAAACTCTCTGTTAGATGGAAATGATCAGACTTTTACAAAATGGTAAGGTTGTAAGGCCGGAAAGAAATCTATATCCGAATTTTGTTAGCGGGCAGTCCTGATACAGAATCGTTATTGCCAATTGATTGAATGTTCCTTTGGCGCTCTTGAGCAGTGGATAGGTCGTGTCTACTAATTAAATTAAGATTTTATGACTATCGGTAGAGTCAAATCCATTATCGACTTCAGTGTAAGCAAAGCTATTTATGATACCAATTGTGATAAAAGTCTTATTTAAAAGACCCCCTAATTATGGCTATAGCTGTAATGCTTGTGTAAATGTTAAATGACATAAAGAAGGTATTCGGGAACTACAAGGAAATTACTGAAAATAATTGATATATATTTTTGGTGTAATGTCTAATTTTATGGACTTTATAATGGGAAAATTGATTATTTTTCAATATATTTGTGTTTAATCAATTGTTGCAATATGCCAAAAGATATTAATAGACTGAAGATCGTATTGGTAGAGCAAAAGAAAACCGGGAAGTGGTTGGCAACCCAGTTGGGTAAAGATCCTTCGACGGTCTCAAAATGGTGTTCAAATATTACACAACCTCCTTTGGATGCCTTAGTCAGTATCGCTAAGTTGCTAAAGGTTGATATTAAAGAATTGATAAACGCATAAGTAAGTTCCAAATATATGGCTAAACCTGTATTTTCAGGGCATGAGTCTTTCGCGTGCAAATCTCATTGGTTGAAACGCGGATATGATTTCGTAAACGAAGGAAATAATTTTAATGCAGACGATGCTGTTGTACAGCTTGGAGTGGGCAAGAATATGGTATCGTCGATCCGGTTTTGGATGCGGTCTTTTGGTGTATTGGATGCTAATGGAACGTTAACGCCGATTGCTCATTATTTGCTTGATTCAGATACTGGATGTGATCCGTTTTTTGAGGATCCTGGGAGCTTATGGCTGATGCATTTTCTTTTAATGGAGACTAATTATGCAACTGTCTATCCTGTGACATTTATTGAGTATCATCGTCAACGCAATCTTATTGATAAAAGCAAGTTGCAGAATTTTATCAAGCATAGTTGTTTCGAGAATACTCAATATAAGAACCTTTACAACGAGAATACTGTCAAGCGGGATATCGGTGTGATGATCCACAATTATTGTGGCAAAAGTAATGGTAGTATTGAGGATAGCAATGCGTTATTGGCACCATTGAATCTTGTTCAGGAGAGCGAAAAAAAGGATGTGTATACGTTCAACTCTGATACGAGAAGCCTGGTCCCTTCTCGAATCTTTTTATATGCGATGTTGTCGTCTTTTCCTGACCGAAAGAGTGTTTCTTTTGATGAGATTGCAAAGTTAGGTTTGATTTTCTGTTTGACGAATAACGAAATGTTAGAGCTAATTAAGCAGTTGTGCTCGATTTATTCTGATGTTATTGTGTTTTCTGATGTTGCAGGTATTAAAGAACTGCAATTTAAAGGTAATTTAACGAAGGATCAGGCTCTTGCTGATTATTATAGGAACGAGTAAATATGAAATACATCCCATCTATCAACATCGAACAAACCAAGTTCGATAAACAGAGCTACATCATTACACCCAATGCCTTGGGCGTAGTTGGGAATATTGTAGACTCGTTCAATACGGGCATCCATTCATTCAATATTATCGGATCATACGGTACCGGTAAGTCCAATTTTATATTAGCCTTAGAAGATAGTCTTGTACATAACAGTAATGTCTTGCTTGTAAACAAAGGCCAGTTTAACGGATTTGCCAAATTCCGATTTGTCAAGATTGTTGGTGAGTATACTTCTTTACAGAGACTGTTAATGTCTCATCTTTTTCCGGAGTCTGCCTCTGAAAACCTGTTTGAGAATTTAAAATCATTCTTTAAGAAAGCAGAAAAACGAGATGAGTTTGTCTTCTTTGTTATTGATGAGTTTGGAAAGTTATTGGAGTATGCAGCTAAGAATAATCCGGAAAAAGAGCTTTATCTGTGGCAGCAATTTACCGAGTTCATTAATGATGCGGATCGAAATGTAATCCTTTTGACCACATTGCATCAAAACTTTAATTCGTATGCACGAGGTTTATCGGAGAGCCAGCGGAATGAGTGGACTAAGGTCAAAGGTCGTTTTAAAGAGATTGTTTTCAATGAGCCGGTAGAGCAGCTGCTTTATTTAGCCGCAAAGCGTATTGAAACGACACCGAGAAAAGAGCTAAATACAGGGTTTCGGAAAATTTACGATTTGGCAAAACAAACAAAGTTTGTTAGTGAATCGATTACATATGAAACTGCAAGAAGTTTATATCCTCTGGACCTTTTTGCGGCTCAGGCTTTGACGCTCTCCATTCAAAGATATGGACAAAATGAGCGTACGCTGTTCTCTTTTCTTGAGGCAACAGGTGAGGGCTCTTTGCAGCAGTTCCAAGAGAGTAAGCATACCACCTATAACCTGGCGAATGTATACGATTATGATGTATATAATTTCTATTCCTATCTTTCTGAAGTTAATGCTGACTCGGCAGCTTGGACCAGCATTCGAGTTAGTATTGAACGGGTAGAAGGATTGTTCGAGGGAGCGATTGCAAGCAACGCAATAAAGTTGGTCAAAACAATCGGTATGATCAATTTGTTTGGTAATGCTGGCATTCGCTGTACCCAGGATGATTTAGTCTTATATGCCCGTCAGGCTTTAGGTATAGAAGACCCCCAGTCAGTTATTGAGCAATTGGAGCAGTATAAAATTATTCGATATGCTACCTATAAATCTCAATATATCCTTTTTGAGGGGACGGATGTTAATATCGAAGGTGAATTGCTAAATGCATCAGGAATAGTACCTCGATCGAAAGATGTGATCGAGAAACTCCTGAATAATTTCAATTTGCCAATAGAGTTTGCCAATGCGTCATACTATCACCGAGGAACTCCGCGCTATTTTGAGTATGTAATCTCTGAACTGCCTATTAAACGTGCTCCTCAAGATGAAATAGACGGATTTGTTAATCTTATTTTTAATGAATCGTTATCTTTAGATAAACTCAAAGAGGAGACCACAGATACTGAGGAGGCGATTTTGTATGCTTATTTTAAGCAAGCAGATAAGATTATCGACCATCTTTGGCAATTAGATAAACTGTTTTATGTCCAATATACGGTAGATAGTAGCGATACAGTAGCACAAAAGGAGATTAGAGCTCTTATCTCTCATGAGCAGAATTTGCTCAATGCAAGTGTTTTGGATGCTTTGTTCTCGTATGGAAATAGTGTCGCATGGATTTACCGAGGGAAAGAGGTCCCGATTCATTCGAAGACGGATTTCAATAAGTTGCTCTCGAGTATCTGTGAGGATGTGTATTGTGCGACACCCATTTTCATCAACGAAATGGTCAATAAGCACAAGCCGAGTAGTGCGATCTCTCTTGCTCGTGTTAATTACTTAACCCATTTGCTTGAGAATGCCTCGGATGCTGATTTGGGCTTTGAAGAGGGGAAGTTCCCTCCTGAGAAGACGATCTATATGACCCTGCTGAAGAATACGAAGATTCACCGTAAGGTAGGGTCGGATTATTTCCTTGATGCGCCTCAAGATCCCTCGTTCCATGCTTTATGGCAAGCTTGTGAAGCATTTATGGACGGAACGAAAGAGAAGCCTCATAAGCTGGGAGAGTTAATTAAAATCTTGAAGGCAAGGCCTTTCAAGCTGAAACAGGGTGTGATAGATTTTTGGTTTCCGACCTATTTGATCATTCGTAAGAATGATTATACGTTGTATAATGAGACGGGAATTTATATCCCTACGATTACGCGAGAAGTGCTGGATATTCTGCAAAAGGCTCCAGCTGGTTTTGCCATAAAGGCTTTTAATGTAGAGGGTGTAAAACTTGACTTGTTCTGTAAATATCGTGAGGCGTTGAATTTGAATCCAGATGAAGAATTTACAGCTGATAGTTTGGTCGAGACGATAAAGCCGTTCTTGATTTTTTATAAGAAGCTGAATAAATATACGAAGCAAACTAGACGCCTACAGAAGTCAACTTTGGAGTTCCGTTCAGTCCTAGCCAAAGCAACAGATCCCGAAAAAACATTCTTCGAAGATTTGCCCTATGCTTTAGGATTTTCAAATACGGATATTGTTGGGAGTAACGAGGTCCTGCAGCGGTATGTAGAGTTATTACAAAAAGCAATTCGAGAGCTTCGGACTTGCTACAGTAATCTGATTGGCCGACTAGAGCGAGCAGTTGTTGAAGAGCTGGGTCTTCAGTCAACCGACTATCTGGCATATAAAGAAGAGTTGGCTCAGCTATATGCCAATATTAAGACGTATTTGTTGACGGAGCGGCAAAAGACATTCCTTACTCGTATTTTAGCCAAAAATGTAGATCGGACAACTTGGTATCAATCTTTGGCATATATTGTCTTGGATAAGCCATTGGATACTCTTCTTGATGAAGAAGAATCTTATCTTATAGATAATCTGGTTCACTCGTTCAAGGAGTTGCAAAAGTTTATTGATGTAAGTAATAAGAACTTTACTCCGTCTGATCATTTCATTCGTTTTGAGATGATTACGGCGCAGGGAGCAATTGATCCTTGTATCATTCAGCTCAACAATCAAAAAACGGAGCAGGCTCAATCTCTTGAAAAACAGATTGATCAGTTGCTTTCTGGGGATAACGAAGTAGATGCATACGCACTTTTAAGCATCATTCAGAAGAAATTGAAGAAATGAGTATGAGTAAAGTTAGGCATGTTTTGGGGATATCTGGTGGAAAGGATAGTGCCGCGTTATCTATCTATATGAAGCTGAAGTATCCCCAACTAGAGATAGAATATTATAACTCGGATACAGGTTGTGAACTGGCAGAAACGGAAAAGCTTGTTGATAACTTGGAGTCCTTTTTGGGAAAGATAGTTCGTCTGCGAGCTGCTCAAGGAAGTCCAGAACCGACACCTTTTGATCATTTCTTAAAAATTAGTGGTGGCTATTTGCCATCGCCTCAAGCTCGTTGGTGTACCCAAAAGATGAAGCTGGCAGAATTTGAGAAGTTTGTTGGAGATGATCCTGCTGTTTCTTATGTGGGTATTCGGGGAGATGAAGATCGTGAAGGTTATGTTTCAACTAAGCCAAATATTCAAGCTATTTTCCCGTTTAGGCGAAATATCTGGAGCGTAGACGTGATCCATAAAGTCATGCACAATGACAATATTCCTAATTTAAAAGCACTTTATGAACAGTATGCTCCGGTTGAACTTAAAGAAGCGGCGTTGGAAATCATTCAATGTCCGACTTCTCGTAATTATACGGTTAGCCGAAAATTGAATGCTCTACTGGATTTAAGTGTAAAGACATTTAATAAAGTCGTATTCGAATATTTGAAAACAACGGATTATCCGGTTGGAAAACTGGATGAGTTTCCGCTAGTAGACAATGAGGATGTGCTTGTTAAAAATGATATCTTACGCTTGTTAGAGGATAGTGGAGTTGGCATCCCTGCATACTACAATCCTATTGAGTTCGAGGTTGATGGTGAAAAAGGGGAGTATTGTCGCAGTCGTTCGGGTTGTTATTTCTGCTTTTTTCAGCAACGGATTGAATGGATTTGGCTGCTCGAACAGCATCCTGATTTATACAAAAAGGCGATGGAGTATGAGAAGGATGGATACACCTGGATTCAAGGAGAAACTCTCGCAGACTTGAGCCGACCAGAACGGGTTCGACAGATTAAGTTAGATCATATCAAGAAACAGAAGGCCATGAAAGCAAAATCCAAAAGTGGACTCTTGGTTGATATGTTTGACGATGACGATATAAATTGTGCAAACTGTTTTATTTAGACATTAGATATTTATGCTTAAGACGGATGTAAGATGGCCTGATCATCGGCGTTATAAGTCTCGTACGGAGTGGGAGCCAATCGGTTTCTTCTCTGATTGTTTATGCAATGCGACGAGTTTTGATTTGATGCTTGGGTTCTTTTCGTCTTCAGCTATTCATGTCTTGTCGTATGGATTTGCCTCCTTTTTGTATCACGGAGGTAAAATGCGATTGATTATTAATAATATACTGACAACCCAGGATAAAGAGGCAATTATTAATGGTCAGCGTCATAGCATCATTGCAACTTATGACCTGTCCGACATAAAAAATATTCATGAGACACTCTCTAAACGAGATCGGCATTTCTTCGAATGTTTGTCGTATCTCATTCAACATGATCGGTTAGAACTAAAGATTATTGAGCCTAAAGAGGGTACCGGTATTTCACATACGAAGGTGGGGGTTTTCAATGATGGTGAAAATAGAGTGTCGTTCGATGGATCGTGTAATTTCTCTAAGACTGCACTCATTGATAATTTAGAGAGTTTAACAGTTTCGTGTGATTGGGATGGACCTGTAGAGGAGGCGAAGATTCAGGATATTGCAAACGATTTTCTTCAAACTTTTTCAGAGCAAAATCAAGCGGTTAATTATTTGGATGCGGCTGCGATTAAAACCAATATCGCAGTGACATTCAATAATAATGATATTGTTTCGCTACTCAAAGATGAATATGAGCTTATGGATAAATCGGAAAAATCCGATGAATATCCCGAATCGGTTGAAATTGCTCTTAGTAAAGCGAAGAAAGAGGTTAAGGCTTTGATTAGAGAGGCCTCTTATGAACAAGAAAAAGAGGCGACACATACTCCAATGTTCCCCTTTGCTGTTGGGCCGAGACCATATCAACAGACGGCTTTTGAGAATTGGAAGACTAATAAACAAGTCGGCCTATTTGCTATGGCTACAGGAACAGGGAAAACGATTACTTCGTTAAATTGCTTATTGCAGGTGTACAATAAGACTGGGTATTATAAGGCAGTAATCTTAGTCCCGACTATTACGCTGGTCAGTCAATGGGAAAAAGAGTGCAGACGTTTCCGGTTTAATAATATCATCAAGGTTTGTTCAACTCGTCCTGGTTGGAAGTCAGATATTACTAGTATTCAGCTGCAAGAAAGAATCTGTGATGCCACACATCCTGTTTCATATGTGGTAATAGCCACATACGCCTCTTTTGCTAAAGATTATGCCTTTGACTTACTGAATTCGTTATCGCCAAAGACATTGTTAATCGCAGATGAAGCTCATAATATGGGCTCGGGGGCCTTGTTGCATAAATTGCCTATGATTCGTTTTAAACGTCGCATAGGTTTGTCTGCTACTCCAGATAGACAATTTGATGACGAGGGAAACGCTGCATTACGAACTTTTTTTGGCGCAGAACAACGATATACCTACGAGTTCACAATGCAAGAAGCTATTGATAAAGGCTTTTTGTGTCATTATGATTATTATCCTCATGTAGTTAGTTTGACACCTGAAGAGATGAACGAATATAAGGATCTGTCTCTTCAAATTGCTAAGTATTGTCATGGAGGTGAGCTTGATATTGAGAACGAACGATTGAAACGATTGCTTCTGGAGCGAAAACGTATTATCCATAAGGCCGCGGGAAAGATCGATGTGTTTAAGCAGATTATGGAAGGTCGACTTCAGGATAAAGGGAATCTAAAATATACATTGGTGTATGTCCCCGAGGGAATTCTTCCGGATAATACTGCAAATTTATTTGCAAAAACGGATATAATAAGCGATGATCCCGAGGCTGAAAAGCTCATTGATCAATATACAGAGATTGTCCGCGATCTAGGAAGTCGTATTACAGTTAAAAAGTTCACCTCAAATACTTCTGATCGAGATGCTATATTGTCTGATTTTGCAAGCGGAAAGATTCAGGTGCTTACCTCGATGAAGTGCTTGGATGAAGGTGTTGATGTGCCGAGAAGTGAGTTAGCGGTTTTTTGCGCTAGTACGGGTAATCCGCGGCAATTTATTCAGCGAAGAGGTCGGATCCTAAGGACCTGCGCTGGTAAACATAAGGCCATAATTCACGATTTAGTAGTTATTCCGAGCATTGATCCAACCATGGAAACCTATGAAGTCGAGAGGTCTTTATTAAGTAATGAATTGAAAAGAGTCCGTAATTTTGCTTTATTGTCAGACAACTGCGCGACCACATTGCAAGAGTTGGATGCTATACTTGATCATTATAATTTATCGATATTCTAACCCCTAAGACTATGGAACTCAAAGATTCAACAAATGGTGACAGAATGTTACGTATTGTGTTGAGTGATCCCAATCTAGTTCAATATGGAGGATATGATCCGGAGGACTATGAGACGGTCGACGAAGCCCTGAATTCTGAGTGTGTTGTGGTAGTTGCTGTTGCTAAATTTATTCAGGGGATGGAGCACAATTACTCTCCAAGAGAAATTTACACGGAAATTCAGAACTATTTAAGCGCCAACCTATAATGATACTGAAAAGACTGACAATAAAAAACTTCCGTAGTTACTACGGCGAAAGTTCTTTCGACTTCAAAGACGGATTAACGCTTATCATTGGAGGAAACGGGGACGGAAAAACTACTTTTTTCGACGCCTTGGATTGGCTTTTTAAAACTGGAGTTGAAGATAAAAGCATCTATAATGTTTCCGAGATGCGAGCTGCTCAGCTAGAACCAGGAGAGAGCGATGAACTTCGTGTAGAATTACTGTTTGAGCACGGCGGTGAGAAGATACTCGAAAAGAAATTCCGTTTTGAGAAAGACTCAAAAGGGAATATTTTTACTCGAGATTTTTCGTTCCTTGGATACGAAATCAATGGAGTGGAGCGAGAGCAAATATCTGGATCCGTATTGCTTGAACGGTGTTTTGATGCGGCTGTCCGGAAATATTGTTTGTTCAAAGGTGAGACCGGTCTAAATATATTCAAAGATGATGATAGCGCATTGAAAACGCTTGTTGATAAGTTCTCTGATATACGACTCTTTGATAGCTATGTTGATATGGCCCAGGATTTCGAAGAGAAATCGAATAAGGCATATACAAAGGAGTTAACTTCAGATAAGAAGGTCGCACAAAAAGCTACGGATTTAGGTTTCAAGTTACAGGCGGCAACTCGCAAGTTGGTTGATGTTCAGCAAGATATCCGACAGCAAGAAGCGATGGTATCGGCTTATCAAACAAAGGTCGATGCGCTGGAGCATAGTCAGGAGGTGAGTGATCGTTACCATGAGTTAAAGGTACGGTTGCAGGCCCAATCCGAAAAGCGAACCTTAGCTCTTCAACGTATTGATGAGCGATATAATTATCATCTTCTTGATGATATGTGGATTCTTTGTGCGTTCCCGCCCATTTTCAAAGAATACATCAAGAAGGTTTCTGCTTTGAGCCGCGAGAAACGGAGGCAGAATGAAGCATATATTGAAGAAAGAGGTCGCGAAAAGGGGAAACAAGAGGCAATGCAAGAATTGACTGCTTTGGCAAACGGAGCAACTCGATTGCCTTGGTATGTTCCAGATGAGGGAACTATGCAGGAGATGCTTGATCAGGAGATCTGTAAAGTTTGCAATAGACCTGCACCAAAAGGATCAGATGCATATGCTTTTATGCAGGAGAAACTGGAAGAGTATCTTCGACAGGAAAAGGAAAAAGAGGCTGCTGAGGCTGCTGAAGAGCCATTGTTTAAAGATCAAAATATTGAAAACCTCCATAGTCTCGGTATTAGCCTTGGTGGAAGCCAGGCCCAGCTAATAGCGGGATTGGGTGAAGAAATCCGTGATCATATTGAATATACAGCAGCTCGCAAACAAGAACTTGCTAGTATTGAGGAGAAAATACGGGAGACCGAGGATGAGAAGCAACGCCTTCTTATTCAATCAGATGGGCTCTCTGAAGATTTATTGGATAAGAATTTCTCTGATTTAAAAGGTACCTTTGAACAGAAGAATCGAGCCGAACAGCGCATTATGCTTCTGAAACAGCAAGAAGCTGAACTGCAGGAGCAGAAAGCTGAACTGAAGGCGGAACTTGAGAATCTGAATCCGAACTCAAGTATTGCACGTACTTATGCTAAGATTCATACGGTATTTACCAAAATATTGGAAGCGTTTACGGCTGCCAAGAAACAAAATCTGAAGAAGTTCTTAAATGATCTTGAACTTCGGGCAAATGAGTATCTTGCAAAATTGAATGTAGATGATTTTCATGGAGTCATCAGAATTCGAGAAACTGCAGATGAGTCTGCCTCCATTAAACTGTACAGCTCAAATGATGTGTTGATCTCGAAGCCGAATGGAGCATTGGCGACAACAATGTATATGTCGGTCTTGTTTGCAATTTCAGATCTGACTACATTGAAACGAGAGGTGGATTATCCTTTGATCTTTGATGCCCCGACATCCTCTTTTGAGTCCTTAAAGGAAGATGAGTTCTACAATGTTATTGACAAGATTAAGAAGCAGTGTATCATAGTAACAAAAGATTTGTTGGAGAAAGATGACGTTACGGGAGAGCGGCGATTAAATCTTGAAAAAATCAATCGTCTTACCTGTTCTGTATATCGTATCGAGAAGCAGCGTCCTTTCGATCCTGAAGATCTTTCTACTATCTGTACAACCGCAAAACCGATTAAGTGATTATGGCCGAGAAATTAATAGATATATGGGGGCGGAGAAATCCGGAATTCGAGGTTCGTTATGAGGAGAGCATTATTAAAATGTTCTGTGATTACGGGAAAGGGAGTAGTGATTTTCAAGAGTCTCGAGGAAAGCTTTTTGGTGCCGGATATGAGATTTATATCATTGCATTCTTTATTGGATTGTATTTTGATAAACGCCGTGAGTTAATCGATAATCCGAATAAAAGAAAGACGTTTGGTCATGCCTTGCAATATTGGGGTAATCAAGAAAACCGTAGAAATCGTAAATCATACGGGAAGATTCGTGAGTATATTTTCGTTGCATTGGTAGCTAGGAGCGATATTGATTTTATTGAACTCGATAAAGGTAAGATCAGTAAGTCCAAGGCAGTGGATAAATTGATTACCACGATGGAAGAGTATGCCAATTACGGATTCCATTACATGGAAGATAAGTTGATTGACAATCCTGATTATTTTTATAAGAACTCGGCTTTTCTTGATTTGTTTTTGAGCTTCTTGAAAAGCCCAGATGACACAAATTCATCAGAAGAGGAAGAACTTGAGTTGCTTGATTGATAATGTCTGTTAATGTCCTGAAAGATGTGTCTGGGGAGCTGTAACGTCAATATGTAGAATGATCTGAAAGCAGCTCCCAGACATACTTTTTACAACACTACCATATCTCTTCTAGCCCTATTGATTTGAGGTATTCGTAGGTGCCATCATAGAATTCTGGAAGTCGGGTTGCATCCTCTGGGAATCCATCGACGGTCTTGTTGGGATTGCCTTCTGGAACGCAAATGACCATGCCGATACGGGCGCGTGTTAGGAGGACACGGTAGGCATTCAGCATGTATTTCCTTCGTTCGAGGCTGCTTTCGGTTTGCCCTGATTCTTCGCGCCAGGCAGTTCGGCCGTTGAAATTGAAGTATCGCCAACGTCCGTTCTCGCAGCGCAGATCGGCATCCCAAAGGACGCAGGTATAATCCAGTTCAAGCCCTTGTACCTGGATCTCGGTTGCCGCATCCTCGAGGTAGTTTGAAGACCTGATGTCAGTCTTATCCATCAGGAACCAGTGGACAGCATTTTCGTCGCCTTGGCCCAGAACATCGACGGCCAGCGGCTTAAAGCGTGCGGCAGTCTTGCTGACGAGAACGCCGGAGCGTTGTGAGCCTCGGGTGTGCTTGCGTAGCCAAGCCCTTGCCTTGGCCATATCTCGGGTCAGAACAATCGGATAGTGTGCTTTGATCGTGTCGTACAGCGCAGCAGCGTCCGGGTTGAAGGAGAGCAAGGCGTGCACAAAAGCGGAGAGGTTCTCGGCTCTAAACGAACGCAGACTAACCCCCAGATGGAGTTCCGGAGAGAAGTTCACTTTGTCATTACCGGCCAGTAGTTCATTGACACGTCCTTCGGCATATTCCGCCTCGGTTAGCTTGTCGGAGATGTAGATCCTCCAGTGTGTAAATTTCTCGTTGAGGGCCTTGATCCATTCCGAAATGCCGGCCTCTCCGGTGTTGATCTCCTGCCCGCCACCTACCAAGCATACAATCGTTGCCCAATCCTCCCGTTGATCCAGCGACCAAATGAGAAAGGCCGCCTCGGAGTAGGGGAAGTTCTGAATCTTGAGTTTGTTGCCGTAGGTTCCTCCGCGTTTGAGGTAATCTGCGAGCCGTTTGTGGGTCCATGAACGCTGCGCTTCGTCAAAAATGGCGACATGTTCCACCTCTCCATAACCGGCTTTGGCAAGCTTGATCGCTTTCTTGGGATCAATCTCAAGGACGCCATTCTCAATCGGAGTTTTTAGCTTGGCCAGCATGTTGTCCCGATAGCGGTGGATAATCTGGATGAATTTGCCAACCTCCCTTCGCGAATCCGACCGATTCTTTTTCTCGCCCCGAGCTTGGCACTTCTTCTGGTTGTCGATGGCCAGAGCCTCGGTCAGCACCGCAACTAACGGCCCGTTGCCCGAAAGATAAACGGCCCCTTCATCCTCGCTCAATTTCTCGCCATTTTGGTAGGATTGTTTGACGGCAACATCCAATCCGACCAACGTCTTCCCGGCTCCTGGTACGCCCGTAACAAAACAGATGCTCTTCTCGCCCTTCTCTCGACTGGTCTTGATCACATCGAGGATATATGCAATCGTGCGATCGGTCGATACCTTGTCCGCCTCATGACGAGTGATATCCTCTACCGAATGGTTCTCGTAGAGCCTTTTGGCTGCCTCGATGATGGTCGGAGTGGGTGAGTAGGGGCTGATGATCCAGTCGGCTCCCAGACTTGGATCTGGCGCTGTGGCTCCAGCATGTGCCAGAACATCGGCAATGAGCTGTTGTAGACCAGCTGGCCCTGTTAACAGTGGGTTGTATATGGAATCATCATATACAGAGGCTTGGAATACGCTTGAACTTTTACTGATCCAGGGATGTATGAGAATGGGGACAATGATCCTATTTTGGCTCAGCAAGTGAAAATTCTTCAGATCCAAAGCATAATCTAATACTTGCTCGATATAAGACCGCATATTCTCCTTCTTAGCCTCTTGTCTTGTCTTGAATTCGAGGCAGAAGATAAGCCCACGAAGCAGCAGGACGACATCGATTCGCTTTCCGAGTCGTGGAATATCGTACTCGAAAATGACCTGTCCATCTTCATCCTTCCACGGTAGCAGAACCTCCTGCATGATGTGGATTTCATCGGCCCAAGCTTCATTGGTTGTAGTCATAGCAACTCCGTGATAGTTATTCACGAAGGTTCCCAACAGAGCTTCTGGTGATAGCTGTAAAAATTCGTGTATGGAGGCGTGATATAGACAACGAGTCATAAGCAAAGCGAATAGATTGTGGGGCGTGTTTCCCGAATATCGATGAATACAAAATTAAGATAAATCTAACAAAATCGGTCATTTTGATCCTGTAATGTTTTGATGGGAGGGACATCCGAAGGAAAGCCTCTTCGGTGAGTGGAACGATAACGGGCGGTTGTAAGTTCTGCTCCTTTTCATCCGGCAGCAAGGTAAGGGTCCGGAGCGAAATGCCAACCTCAGGCCCCGGTGGGATTTCCGCAGCGAAAAGCCTCTTTCTGTGGAGCCCTTTCCCCGCGGAAAAGGTTGTCGTATTCGCTCCGGCCCACTTTTGAAGATGCTACCGATGGAAAGGAGAAAAACCATGCTTCGGCTGTGTGTCGTGTCTCTCGTTCCCTGGCTCATCTTTCGTCCACCGTCCTCGATCCCTGCTGCCACCTAAGATCAATTTGTTGCCCATTTTTCTCGCGTTTAAGCCATGATGGAACTTGGCGATATAAGTTGTACTCTGCGGTGGTTTTTGAGGCGTATGGCCTGTTTCTGTGGTTTCTATCGTGTATTTATCGGGCCTCCGCCGTAGGCGCAGCGCCCAACCCTCCCCGATGCAAGAATGTGGGCAACGACCAAAGTCTTGTTGTCGCTCCAGCCCTATGTGTCCAGCTGGTATCCGCAAATCAATATGTCCGCAAAACAACAAAACAGAGAGCCTGCAAAACAGTACGTCAGTAAAACAACAAAACAGTGTGTCAACACAACAGCGAAACAGCAAAACCGTGACTTCAGTCAGTCAGTACTTCAGTCAGTCAGTACTTCAGTCAGTCAGTACTTCAGTCAGTCTGTGCTTCAGTCAGTCAGTCAGTGCTTCAGTCAGTACTGACGTCAATCAGTCAGTCGGCCTTTTTGAATAAGACGCTCTGTGGGTCTTCCTTTTTTGATCGGTTTTGTTCCCGATGTCGACTTCGGGAACGGGCAGTTCGCCTCTTCAGATTGGCCGGCGAACAAGCGGGAACGGGGCGTGATATTCGACCCGTTTTTGAGTCCCCGGAACATTATATGTTTCGGGACTCAGCAAGCTGTGTTTTCCGTTACGCGAAATAGATTTCGTAACAGAAAACAGCTTGCCCGCAGGGGGGTGGAAAACTCCTCCGAAGTCGTCGTTTTTTACAGGGCACCCCATGTGCCGAGACCGGATTTTAACCGCCGAAGGGTGTCCGGCACCCTTTGTTCAAAAATGGGGATCTTGGAAGGCATAATTGCGTCCTACGGGCAAAAGAAAAGGAGCAGACTTTCAAAGTCTGCTCCGATAAATGGGGATATTATGTTTCGATTCTCGGATGAAAATCACACCGATTTTCTGACTGTAATCGCGAAATATGACGGACATTCAGTGGCTGGTTCCATCTCAAATCTCCTCCGTGACGCGACCCTTTCTTCATACACATAAGCAACGTATGACAAAGGAATTAGCCGTCCCAATGGTCTTCTCCCGCGCTCAATTCCATAGAAATTCTGTCAATTATTACCATGATTTGCGGCGGTTAAGGACCATTCTTTTGTGCACAAAATGCGCTGGAAAACCTGCTTATGGGTACACCCAAATATGACTAAACCATTGCTGTCAGTGGAGGAAAAGAAGGTTGCACACCATTTATCGAGTTTATTTTTAGAGTAATTGCAGAGACGTAGACTACCCAGAAGGAAACTTTTCCTCTCAGGCATACCTTCAACACTCAATTCGAAAACATTCCAGCCCCAGCTACCTGCTGTATTCTGTCCGTGGCAGTGGTTGGCGTCGGTGTGGCAGTGGTTGGCGTCGCGTACCCTAATACAACCAATGATTCCTCTCGGTAACTTTGCCTTGTGAAACAGACCGAGATCGGATCCTCTCCCTCCGCACAGAGAGAAGGGCAAAACCAGATCATTGTAGCCTGCTGGATATCGGTCTACATTAAACACAGAGGAGCTTCGTCTCCTCCATGCAAAATTGAATGCTATGGAAGACCTTATTACTCCCGACAAACAAAGGAAACCGGGCAGGCCTCGCAAAGCCGATCCGGCAAAGAAATGCGTCATGGTCCGATTTACGGACGAAGAATACGCCCGTTTCCTGACCATGTTCGAGAAATCCGGTATGCATTCAATGGCTCGTTTCATCAAAGGACAGGTCTTTGACAAAGCATTTCGCGTCATTAAAATGGATCGAGGCGTGACTGAGATTGCATCCATCCTTTCCTCCCTCAAAGCTCAATACCGCAAAATCGGAGTCAATTACAATCAGGTTGTAAAGATGCTGTACATCCATTTCTCGCAGAAAAAAGCTCTCGCGATGCTCTATAAACTGGAGAATGAAACACGCAATTTGATTGCTGTCAGTGAGAAGATTTTTGCTACAATTCAAAAATTAAGACAAAATGATAGCTAACATAACTACCGGAAAGAATGCGTATGGCATTCTGAATTACAATCAGTTGAAAGTCAACAAGGGAAAGGCTTCCGTATTGTCGACAAGACTGATATTTGAAGATCCTGACGGGAAATACAATGTCTCGAAGATGGCCGAAGAGTTTCACAACTCGATGCCAGAATGCATCAGGACTGAAAAGCCCATAGTACATATCTCCCTGAATCCGGACCCCAAGGATGAGATTGACGACGAACTACTGATCACGATGGCAGAAGAATACCTGGACGGAATGGGTTGGGGAAACCAACCCTATATCATCTATAAACACACCGACATCGAAAGGGTTCACATCCATATTGTTACAACACAGGTCGATATAACCGGGCGCAAGATCAATGACAGCCATCGTAACAGACGAAGCGTTGCCGTGACCGAGGAGTTGGAGAAGAAATACCACCTTCATCCGGCGAAAAAACAAAAACAAGTTACTCTATGGCAACTCAAACCCGTAGATTACCACAGAGGCGACCTGAAGAATCAGATCGCCGCCGTGGTTAAACCGGCACTCGCCATGCATCGGTTTCAGTCCATGGGTGAATTGAGAGCGCTACTCGCCCTGTATCGTATCGGTGTAGAAGAACTGCAAGGATCACGTGCAGGAAGACCATACCACGGTTTGGTATATACCGTGCTGGATGAGAATGGGGAAAAAGCACCCGTAACGCCGCTGAAAGCATCCAGCCTGGGAGATGACGCCTCCTTGAAAAAGGTCGAGACCATTCTGGCAAGTTCCCCGGAGAAGATCAAGTCTGCCAATCTTCATAAAATGATATTACATCATGTGGAGGAGGCACTGATTGCGGCGCCATCCGAAGAGGAGTTGTGCAAACGTCTGAAAACCCATCACATTGATTTATTCCTGCGCCGAAATGATCAAAACCGAATCACCGGTGTCACATTCATCGATCACGAGAATCGCTGTGTGCTCAATGGTTACCGACTCGGGAAAAAGTACTCGGCAAACGCCTTCAATGAGAGGTTCGGCAATACCAAGAAAAAAGAGACAGCGACTAAAAAAATATTGAAGAGAAAATTATAACCCCAACTCAATCTGAAAACGCAGCTGCCAGCGGTTGTAATTATCGGGAATGATACGCGGATCACGTTCGGCATAGGTGTCGTACGAGAGATCGGCCTGCACCTTCAGCCTTCACCCCCCCCCAATCTTCCGCTGCGGGAGTTGCTCGACGAATTGGAGAACATTGCGCCGATCCGCTGCTCGGTCAACCAGGACGTCGTCACGGTCGGCAGACGATAGCTGTCCAAAGCCAATCAAAAACAACGCACCGGTTTACGCCCTAGTTCCAGTCCGCAGAGAAC